>JACCDK010755640.1_pt1 | contig 14811 bp, 14 predicted proteins | sample 7445871 | NCBI WGS metagenome assembly JACCDK01 (sample SAMN15323436, study PRJNA562643) | freshwater metagenome | isolation source: river surface water | place: USA:Blue River Watershed | collected 2017-08-15 | reverse complement strand
CCCGCGACAATATCGCTCACATTTCGAGAGCAGACTCGTCCTTGACATAAACCCATACCTGCGCGAGTGAACAACTTTGAAGTCCGGGCATCTTCTGCGCCTAAATCTTGAACAGATTCAACAATTTCCTGGCAAGAAACTTCTTCGCAACGGCACACAACAGTTGTGTCACTTAACCACTCTTGCCATCCTGAGCCAACTGGATAACTTCGTTGCAGCGCCCGAGCAAAAATTTGTTTCGTGGTTCTCTTCCAGATCAACTTCAAAGGAATGTCAGATTCTGAGGCTGAAAGTCCAGCAATCTCACCTTCGACCAGCGCTAAATCAGCTCCCCCTATGCCAGTTGCCTCTCCTGCAATCCAAACATTCGTAACACTTGATCGCTGCTGTCTATCTACTGCAAAGATGACGGTTTCATCTTTGTCCAATATTTGTCTGCATCCCAGAATTCCCCCCAAGGATAAATCGGGTAAGAATCCCCAACCGGTAGCAAGCACATCACACTGAACGCTTGTGAAGTTTTTTCTTTTTATTTTCAGGTCCGAGTGAACCCTTGAGATTTGTGCTTTTCCATCTTCAAAACTCGTAACTGCGCATCCAAAGGTGATCTTTACCTTGTCTTTGAGGATAGCTCGAGCGTAATAAATAAGCTCAGGAAACTTGGCAGGGTTCAGAAGCAGAGCGAGCGGTGAAAAGAGCCATCGAAGCGGGTTCTGTGCTTCATAAATTTCCACATTCGCGCCATTTTGAGCAAGTGCCGTTGCCACCGGAAGCAAAAAAGGACCTGTTCCAGATACAACAATTTTCTTCCCAGCAACGACGCCATGTCCCTTCAACAGAGCTTGCACACTACCTGGCGTCATTACTCCGGATGTTGTCCACCCAGGAAAAGGCAGAGTTCGATCATAGGCGCCAGTGGCAACAATTAACTTTGAAGCAACAACCTTCTTCTCCACTCCTTGGTGCAGATAGTTAAGTTGAATTTTCCCATCACTTTTTTCCGCGCTCCAGACCTGTGCTCCTGAAATATGGGTGATCAATTGATTTGAGTGAAGCTCGTCTAGATATTTTTTAGATCGCAAACTCCTATATCCATGCACATGATTAATATGGCGCCAGTACTGTCCGCCTCCACGAGCTTGAGAATCGAGAATGGTTACTCTCTGGCCCTTACTGGTAGCAGCCTTTGCGGCAGCTAATCCGGCAGGACCTGCCCCGATGATGACAATCATAGAGAACTCTCCACTTTCATTTCATCATCAATTTCAATCAGACATGCTCGTTGATTAGCGATGCCATTCACGGTTACAACGCAGTCAAAACAGATGCCGATTCCGCAGAAGATTGATCTAGGCTCTTTGCCAAAACGAGTCCTTCGCAAGTCTCGCTGCCCACTGGCGAAGAGTGCTGCCGCAACGCTCTGGCCTCTACGACCAACAAATTTCTCGCTATTGAAATAGAAGGTGACTTCATTGCTCATATCTTTGCCATCGCAAATCTCTGTGGACTAAATACAGAAGCATCCATGAAACTGCGCCGACCCAGGATTTCATCTGTGATGAGCGCAGCCGACCCTGGAGCAAGTCCAATTCCTGCACCTTCATGGCCAGCTGAATGCCAGAGCCCTTTTATTTGGGCATCTTCACCAACGATCGGTAGATGGTCAGGTGCGTAAGGTCTAAAGCCTCGGTATGCACGTAACAGTTGAAGATCTTTTAATATTGGAAAGAGTGAAATTGCCTGCGCTGCCAATGTGCGAAGAATCTGGTAATTCATGGACCCGTCAAACCCCACTCGTTCTCGACTAGCACCTATCAAAATGGTTCCGCTGCGAGTTCCTTCAACCACAGTACTAGTTTGTAAATCGGCATCACTGCTAGCGACATTGGCAACGTAATCCGAATCGTAAACTTTATGGAAAATATATTTGGGTGCTGGTTCAGTTACCAGGATAAATCCCCGGCGTGGTGCGATAGGTAAATCTGATCCTGCCATTCGCGCTATCTCTCCAGCCCATGTACCGGTAGCGTTCACAATAATGGGAGCTAAAAATTTCCCTTGTGAGGTCTGAACACCGTAAGCAACAGAATCACGCACTAGGACTTCAGTAACCTTTGCTTGCGAGACTAAACTGCCACCTCGAGCAACAACGGTTCTGATGACATGGGCTGCAGCCAACATCGGCTGGCACTGTGCATCCTGAGGATAGAACACTCCACTGTGAAACTGCGGATGCAAATAAGGTTCTAACTCATGTAATTCACTACTGCCTACTACCCTGGCATCCACGCCATGTTGACGTTGGGAAGTTGCCAGCCTCAGTAACTCAGCATCATCGTTGCGAGCAACGACTACTCCGCCCTTCGCCTCCAATTCGAAATAATCTCCGACATCTTCTTGCATTTCAAACCACAAATCGCGAGAGCGAAGAGCGAGAGTGAGTTCAGGTCCAGGATCTTTATCGGAAACAAGAATGTTGCCCTCTCCTGCGCCTGTTGTCCCACTTGATACTGCGCCTCTATCAATTACGAGTACGCGTAACCCAGCATTGGTAAGCGAGAGTGCACAGCAGGCACCAACGATTCCAGCACCTATAACTATTGCGTCCGGGCTCTTCATGTGGAAAGTCTGCTCTAATTCTGAATTTGGCGCAGAACTTCGCTCAGTGAATCCTCACTCGCTGGTGCGATATCCCAGGGTTTGTGGAGCCCATCATTCTTCCATCTAGGTATCACATGCATGTGAAGATGGAAAACGGTTTGCCAACCTGCTTCACGATTCATCTGAAAGACTGAGATGCCCTCTGGTGCAAGCTTTATAGTAAGAAGGTCAGCTACATCCTTAACTGTAGCGGCAACAGCAGAATACGTACTTGCATTCGCGCTATGAATGTCGGCTACGTGTACTTTTGGAATCACCAGAGTGTGGCCGCGATTTGCCGGAAAAATGTCTAGGAACGCTATGCAAGATTCATTTTCCAAAACCTTCCGTGCTGGAATCGTCCCAGAAACAATTCCACAGAAAATGCAGTCAGACATGGAGTTACTGTAGAGCTTGGATTCTTGCTCTGGCAATCTTTTGGCTTGGCGACTCATGCCCAAGCATGTAAGACAAGAAATCCAACATCTTTCGACTAATTCGTAGCCAAATAGCCGAACGTTTCTTCAAGCCCAGAATTGAGAGGAAGGGTTCATCAATAGTTGCGATAGCGGCATTTGCAAGGATGCGATAGAAGATAAGTCCACCTCTACCAAAAGGTGGCGTAAGAATGAACTTCACGATTGGTGGGGTCATGCTGATTGCTGCAATCTCTTCTGCTACAAAACTAGAAATTGTGTTATTAAGTTCAAGTACTGACTGTGGAGCTTGCATTAACCCGAGAGGTTTAGCGCTTTTCGACCATTCTTTTACATACTGATCTGCACCGAGGGAAATCGGATAGCCCAATTCGCGATGGGCGCGAAGAAATGAATCTGTAAATGCACAATGCACCCATAACAGATGGCGTGGGTCTGCCGCGCTGTAGGGTCGTATGGCTCCATCCTTTGCTGGATATTCACCGCTTACATGTGCGTGAAGTTGATTGACCCTGCGAGCTTCTATTGCAATCGCTTCCGTTGAACCAAAGGTTGTAATCGTGAGCCATCTAGTTGTTCGCTCTAATCTGCCAAGAGGATCTGTGTCATAGTGCGAATGCTCCGCAACGCCCGAAAGTGCAGCGGGATGAGCTGCTTGCATTAATAGTGCTCTGATACCCCCGACTAAAGTCGCGATACATCCGTGAACTTCCCATACGGCACTTCCTGGTCCAAAAAGTCCAACATCTTTTCCAATGGCCATCTGTTGTGACCATAACGGAGCACCCGACGGATCCCCAGATACAGTCTTTCGAAATGCATCAGCCGCCTTCTTGCCTCCAAGGGCAGCCACCAGCTTGTTCACGCCGCGCAGTTTAGGCGAATAGGAATGCTGAATAAATTTTTTGAGACCTTTTTAGCGAAGATGTTTCTATCACAATCGAGTGGATAAACCCGCCGCGGCCTCGAGAACAACTAGCGCAGCTAATCTCACTGTTCGCTCATCTACTGAATCTTTTGCAGAATCTATCTCTGTAATATCGAGTGAGATTACCTCTTTAGTCGCACCCGCCAAGAATGCAAATTGGCGAATTTCATCTGCGGAAATTCCGCCTGGCGCTGCTGCTGGACATGCAGGGACTATAGATCGGTCGCAGACATCCATATCAAAATCAACATGAATTCTTGAACCGGCAATCTCTACTGCCCGACTCCACACTTCAGAAATATCGGCTCCTCGCAGATGCGCCCTATGAACCACCGTGATTCCTAATTCTCGAGCACGCGCTGCGTACTCGGGCGAGTTTGAAAAATCTGCGATTCCAATCTGCACAACTTTGGTTCCAGATAAACCGGACTCAATCAACCTCCGTACTGGAGAACCATTGCTTACACCGTCTCGCAAGTCGTAATGCGCATCAAAGGTAATGAGACCAGTTGCAGCTACAGCTCGTGCGACGCTATACGTAATCGAATTATCTCCACCGAGAGCTACCAACAACCGAGTTTTCTTACTGAGAACAGCGAGCTCAGAAATTGTTTGATTCTCATCAATATCTGGAGAACTGACGTCAGCCGCATCAGCGATGCTGATTCGCTGTAAGTCAACTTTGTGGTTGACATGAGCAATTGAGTATCGCAAAAGAGCCTGACGAATGGCTGCAGGAGTTTGATGGGCTGAAGTAGTTGAAATACTGGTCGCATGTGCGGGTACGCCCACCAAGGTCAAATCTTGAGATCCACTCTGCAGCTTTGAAAATAGAGAACCTGCCCTTGGCCACAAGGGATCTTGAGGCAGCGTCATTTCCAAAGCGTATCGTGCGTTGACGAGCGTTATATAGTGGCGAAATGACAACAACCGATGCAGCGCTTGGAGCGCGTCCAGTACGAGCACCGCGGGGTACTTCTCGCACCGCCCTAGGGTGGGGACAAGCAGCGGCTCTTCGTATGCTGCAGAACAATCTCGATCCCGAAGTTGCAGAGCATCCCGACAAGTTAGTTGTGTATGGCGGTACCGGAAAGGCTGCACGAAATTGGGAATCCTTTGATGCGCTCGTTAAAACGCTAACCTCTCTTAAAGATGATGAAACCATGTTGGTGCAATCTGGTAAACCAGTTGGTGTCTTTCGTACCCATGAATGGGCTCCGCGCGTATTGCTAGCAAATTCCAACTTAGTTGGCGATTGGGCCAATTGGCCAGAATTTAGAAGGCTAGAAGATCTCGGTCTCACCATGTACGGCCAGATGACGGCAGGTTCCTGGATCTATATCGGAACACAGGGCATTCTCCAAGGAACATATGAAACATTTGCTGCGGTCGCTGAAAAACATTTTGGTGGAACGTTAGCGGGCACTCTCACAGTTACTGGTGGTTGCGGGGGTATGGGCGGCGCTCAACCACTTGCGGTAACTATGAACGAAGGAACGTGTCTCATTGTTGATGTTGATGGTTCTCGCTTGCAACGTCGCCTCAATAAACGTTATCTCGACGTCATTGCATCTAACTTAGAAGATGCAGTCGCTCAGGCAGTCAAAGCTCGATCTGAAAAACGAGCCATATCAATTGGACTTGTCGGCAATAGCGCAGTTCTTCTCCCAAAACTCTTCGCGATGGGAGTCCCAGTAGATATCGTGACAGACCAAACATCTGCACATTATCCACTGTTCTACATCCCCGAAGGAATTGATGTCGAAGTTGCCCGCGACTTGGCAGAAAAAGATCCATCCGATTTCTCTAAACGCGCCAAAGAATCGATGGCTAAACATGTTGAGGCTATGGTGAATTTTCAAGATAAGGGATCTGTAGTATTTGATTACGGAAATTCAATTCGCGATGAAGCGCGACAAGGGGGCTACCAGCGAGCTTTCGCATTCCCCGGCTTCATCCCTGCGTACATACGCCCACTCTTCTGTGAAGGAAAAGGACCATTCCGCTGGGTTGCTCTTTCTGGTGATCCAAAAGATATACACCGTACAGACAAAGCAGTGATGGAGTTATTCCCAGAGAATAAACATCTACAGCGCTGGATTCGTATGGCGCAGGATCGAGTGGAATTTGAAGGACTCCCTGCCAGAATTTGTTGGCTGGGTTACGGCGAACGCGATAAGGCAGGACTCAAATTTAATGATCTTGTCGCAAGTGGAGAAGTAAGCGCACCTATCGTTATAGGTCGTGACCATCTCGATTGTGGAAGCGTTGCTTCTCCATATCGGGAATCTGAAGCTATGTATGACGGATCAGATGCCATCGCAGATTGGCCACTTCTTAATGCCATGATCAATATTTCCTCTGGAGCTTCTTGGGTCTCCATCCATCATGGTGGTGGGGTTGGAATCGGTCGATCAATCCATGCTGGCCAAGTGAGCGTTGCAGATGGTACGGCCCTTGCCGCTCAAAAACTTGAACGAGTGCTTACCAATGACCCAGGCATGGGAGTCATTCGCCATTGCGATGCTGGTTATGCACATGCGCAAGAGGTGGCAATCGAAAAAGGCGTTCATGTTCCGATGATGAACGGCGTAACTGGTCGGTGACATCTCTTGCACTTACCAACATTGCAACGTTGGTTACCAATTCTTCTGAACTCGGTGAAGGACTTCTTGGACTTAGCCATAATCAGACCTTGGTCATCGAAGATGGCGTGGTCAAGTCTCTTGAAAATAGACTTCCTGAAGGTGTGGATGAAATCATCGATTGTTCAGGAAAAACCGTTATCCCAGGTTTTGTTGATTCTCATACACACCTGATTTTTGCTGGTGATCGCAGCAATGAGTTTGCCGCCCGGTCTCGAGGAGAGAAATATATGGCGGGAGGAATTAGAACCACGGTTACCGCTACCCGAGCCGCATCTAATGAAGACCTTCACACCAATGCCCAGAAATTACTCGATGAAGCTCTTGCATACGGCACAACTACGGTTGAAATCAAAACCGGTTACGGGCTTACCCTTAAAGATGAAGTACGTTCACTGGAAATTGCACGCACCTTCACAGATGAAGTGACCTTGTTGGCAGCTCACGTTGTCCCTGAGGAATTTATCAATAACCCAGATGGCTATGTGCAGCTCATTACGGATTCAATCATTCCTTCATCTTCAGCGAAATGGATTGATGTCTTCTGTGATTCCGGTGCTTTCTCTCCCGATCAGGCGCACACGATTCTTCAAGCGGGAAAGGCAGCGGGAATGTTGCCACGAATTCACGCAAATCAGTTGAGCCATACAACATCTGTGCAAGTTGCTCTTGAGCTCAAGGCTGCCTCTGCTGACCACCTGAGCGCTTGCACCGATGCAGATATTGAAGCACTTGCCTCAAGTAAAACTGTTGCCACGCTACTTCCCGGTGCAGAATTTTCGACTCAGCATCAAGGAAAACTGGGACGGCGTTTTCTTGATGCTGGTGCACACGTTGCAATCGCCAGCGATTGCAACCCTGGCTCCAGTTTTACAACCTCAATGCCTTTTTGCATATCTGCAGCAGTGAGTTTGATGGGATTCTCAGTCGACGAAGCTGTCCATGCGGCAACAGCGGGAGGGGCCAAGGCTTTGCGTCGCGATGATATTGGTGGGCTGCACATTGGGGCGCGTGCAGATATGGCCATATTGAGCTCCCCCTCTTACATACATCTTGCCTATCGTCCAGGAATTAATCTTGTTGAAACCACACTCAAAGCGGGAAGAAAAGTGAACACATGGCAGAAGTAATAATCTCTACACATGGAATGACATTTGCTGATGTCATTGCGATTGCGCGTTTTGATGCACACGTTTCACTGAGTCCAGAGGCGCTGCTAGCGATGAAAAAGTCGCGTGATCACGTAGAAGCTCTGGCTGCAAGCGACACGCCAGTTTATGGAATTTCCACTGGTTTCGGCGCACTTGCCAATCGACATGTGTCTGCAGAACTGCGCACGCAACTGCAACGCTCACTTATACGTTCACATGCTGCTGGAATTGGATCACCAGTCGAGAGAGAAGTTGTCCGCGCTTTAATGGCGTTGCGATTGAAAACTCTTGCTTCAGGCCGAACTGGTGTTCGTCCGATCGTTGCAGAAACTATGGCGGCGTTGCTCAATGCAGGCATTACTCCGTTAGTGCGTGAGTTCGGATCACTGGGATGTAGCGGCGATCTTGCGCCTCTTGCTCATTGCGCTCTGGTCTTGATGGGTGAAGGAGAAGCAACAGACCGAAACGGAGCAACTCGCCCAGTCCCCGAACTTTTACGCGAGGCTGGTATAAATCCGGTTCTTCTTGCTGAAAAAGAAGGACTCGCTCTGATTAACGGAACTGATGGGATGCTCGGCATGCTCATTCTTGCGCTCCATGATCTTCGCAATCTGGTAGATAGCGCTGACGTTGTCGCTGCGATGAGTGTTGAAGGTTTGCTAGGAACGGATCGCGTCTTCATCCCAGAACTTCATACCCCTCTTCGCGCGCATCCGGGCCAAGCAATTAGTGCAGCGCGCATGTTGGCAACACTGTCTGGATCAGGGATTGTGGCATCACACCTTGAAAATGATGATCGCGTGCAAGATGCCTATTCTCTTCGATGTGCACCACAAGTAGCTGGCGCTGTTCGGGACACTATCGATTATGCAAGTACCGTTGCTGAGCGCGAACTTGCCTCCATCATTGATAACCCAGTTGTGCTGGAAGATGGACGCATTTCATCAAATGGAAACTTTCACGGTGCACCCGTTGCCTATGTTCTTGATTTTCTAGCGATCGCAGTCGCTGATTTGGGAAGCATTGCAGAACGGCGTACCGATAGAGCTCTAGATAAGAATCGCAGCGCAGGTCTTCCACCCTTTTTAGCAGATGATCCAGGCGTGGATTCTGGCCTCATGATTGCTCAATACACGCAAGCGGCGTTAGTCAGTGAAAATAAGCGTCTGGCTTCACCAGCTAGCGTTGATTCGATTCCCTCATCCGCCATGCAAGAGGATCACGTTTCCATGGGTTGGTCTGCAGCCCGAAAATTGCGAACTGCAATCTCCAATCTCAATCACATCATCGCAATAGAACTCGTCACTGCGGCACGTGCTATTGAGCTGCGAGCTCCATTACAACCAAGTCCCGTCACGGCAAAGATCATCGCAGATCTTCGTCAGAACGTTTCTGGACCTGGTCCAGATCGCTTCTTATCACCTGAACTGATGGCAGCGAGCGAATTTGTTGCGGCAGGAAAAGTTATGAATGGGATTCGATAAATAGGCGCGAGTTCTCGAAGATTACTTCCTGGTCGTAGTCCAGCGTTGCCACGTGGAAACTATTGACCAATTCGATTCGTTGCTTGTCTTGTGAACCAATTTCACGCATCACAATTTCAGTATTACTAACGGGCAGTGTGTGGTCATCGACGCTGTGGAACAACAAGAGCGGCACCGATACATCACGTAATCTCTTGCGGGTGTAATGCAGCATTTTAAGGAGTTGATACACACCAACTGCTGGGAGTGAGTCATACCCATATTCAGTGATGCCAGGGCGTTTGATGTCATCCCCAACCGAATCTCTCATCTTTTGGAAGCGTGAAATAACCCATGCCACCTGATGAGGAACAAATTTCACATGAATCATAGGATTGACCAAAATAATTCCTGCTAAATTATTTGAATATCTCGTTGCGACGTTGAGAGTGGTTCCTCCACCCATTGATAACCCACAAATGAATACTTTGCGACAATTTCGCAGAAGTTCTTGTAAATCACTTTCCACTTTCGCTGGCCACTCTTGCCATTTCACGAGGTTGAGATCCTCTGGCACAGTCCCATGCCCTGGTAATAAGGGAACCTTTACTGTGTACCCACGTTGATTAAGGTATTCAGCCCAGGGGCGCATTGAAGCTGGAGACCCAGTGAATCCGTGGACGAGCAGAACCCCAATCTCTTTATTCGGCCCGTGTCCTTCTGCAAAAAAATCTGATAAATAACCGTCCGGAGCACCTTCAACTGCCATGACAAAAGAGTATTAGTTCTCTGATGTCTGAGCAATCATCTAGAGTTCAATTCATGACAAAGAGCGAACAACCAAATACCTGGCAAAGCTCGCTACAAGATTTTGGGAGGTCGCTACAAGAGACCGTTTTCGTTGTCATTGACTTGGAGACAACCGGCGGTGCTCCACATCTAGGGGCAGCAATTACAGAAATTGGTGCGGTTAAATCGTGTGGGGGTGTAGTTCTCGGTGAGTATAAAAGCTTTGTAAATCCGAAGCATCCAATTCCTCATTACATCACTGAACTCACCGGTATTACCGATGACATGATTTATCAATCACCGACAATCGGTATCCTTTTACCTGAACTTTTCGAATTCCTTGGAACACCCGAAGAAACAGTTTTGGTAGCTCAAAATGCGCCTTTTGATCTCTCTTTCTTGATGCATGCCACACGCAGTCATGGTCTTATATGGCCTGCCTACCCAGTGCTTGATACAGCAATCATTGCTCGACGAGTACTTACCCGTGATGAAGTTCCTAACTGTCAACTCTCAACTCTCGCTCATTTTTTTGGAACAAAAACCATTCCTAACCATCGCGCCCTTGATGATGCACGCGCCACACTTGATGTATTTCATAAACTTCTTGAAAGGCTGGGTTCTCTCGATATTTATACACTCGAAGAGACTTTGAACTTTAGTAAACCTTTTAAGAAGCCGAAATCTCCTGAGTCAAAATTGCCCAACGGTTAAGTAGATCCATAGCTGCTCCTGAATCCACGGCAGAGCTCGCGCGAGCTAACCCTTCGCTGATCCGTGTAAATATGTCGGCATTCAAATCACCCTCAAATGCTGCAATCGCAGCGGCAGCATTGAGCATTACGGCATCTCTAGGAGCGCCGCGCTCCCCCGCAAAAATCGCGCGACTAATCGCTGCGTTCTCTGCCGCATCACCACCCACAATTGCTTCGAGCGGCGCATTTTCGATTCCAAAATCCTTGGCATCTAAACGATTGCTCTTAATCTCTCCATCACCAATAGTCAGAACCGAGGTTGTGGTTGACAAGGTTATTTCGTCGAGTCCATCATCACCGCGAAAAACGAAACCGTCGCATCCTTTTGTTGCCAATACTTGTGCCATGACCAAATGCATCCGTTCATTAGCGACACCAATCGCGGCAGCTTGCGGGCGGGCGGGATTAGCCAACGGACCTAAGATGTTGAAGACAGTCGGTACACCGAGTTCCTTGCGGGCTGGTGCTGCATAGCGCATTGCCGGATGAAAAATCGGAGCGAAACAAAAACCGATTCCGAGTTCACGCACCGTTCGCTCCACACCTTTAGCATCAAGCCCGGGAACTACACCAAGGGCTTCCAGAAAGTCAGAAGCTCCAGAACGAGAAGAAACCGCACGATTGCCGTGCTTAACGACTCGCGCACCTGCAGCAGCCGCAATAATGGCTGCTGTCGTAGAGATATTAATCGTATGTGCGCCATCGCCACCAGTGCCAACCGTGTCGACAGCTCTTTCTAGTATGGAAATTGGGGCCGAGTGTTGGTACATCTCAGCAACGAGCGCGCTTACTTCTTCAGCCGTTTCACCTTTCTCTTTGAGCGCTAGAAGAAAGGTCTTCACATTCTCAATATCGGCGCCACCTTGCAAAATCTGACGCATCACATCTTGGATTTCGTTGGGCTCGAGATCGAGACCTGATTTCAACTTATCGAAAATGCCGCTCCACGAATTATCAATTGCAGACATAAGAGATGGCTAGACAATCTCCGTTAAACGTTTGCGATTGTTCGAGAGCGCAGCAAATCTGCCACAGTATGCGCAAGGGTAAATGGGTCAACTGGATGTAGAACATTTGCATCGGCACGAGACCAAGCAGCCAACCAAGCATCTTCTTTCCGGCCCGTAATTACTAGAACTGGCGGACAGTTAAATACTTCATCTTTAAGTTGGCGACCCATACCAATTCCACCCTCTGGTACTGCTTCTCCATCAAGGATGAAAAGATCAATAGGTGATTCACTGCCAGGTTTCTTGCGATCGACAAAGAGGCGTAAAGCTGCTCCAGTTGCAAATTGATGAATCACATGTTCGGCCATATCAGCAGCAACGCGGGTACCAAGAGCGGCGATTACCGCCTCACGGACGGTAACGTCATCAGAATAGAGAACGATGGAGTACTTTCGCTCCTGTTTTTCACTCATGCTGCAGAGTCTAGCCACCATCAGTAGCGAATTTGGAGACCTTTTGAAGCGGTTTCAACTAAGTTGGACTACCAATGCGTGACCCTTTTCACCTCCAATTACCGCCAAATTCACTCATTCCTGGGGCCTGTAAATAGGTTCAGGCCGACCTTTTCAGGAATAATGGCGCCCATGACAAGCGCGAGTGTGAGCGATCATCACAAAATCACCCGCCCCAACATGGTGGCAGTGGGCACGATCGTTTGGCTCTCCAGCGAACTTATGTTCTTTGCGGCGCTCTTTGCTATGTACTTCACTACACGCGCAGTACAAGGCCCAGAAATTTGGGGTGAATCAACTGAACTTCTTAATATTCCTTTTGCTGCAATCAACACCACAGTCCTAGTTCTCTCATCCGTAACATGTCAGTTTGGGGTCTTTGCTGCAGAGCGATATCAAGCCCGCCGCACTGGATCGCTCTTTAAAATATCTTCGTGGGGAATGCGTGAATGGTTCTCACTTACCTTCCTCATGGGCGCATTCTTTATTGCAGGCCAGATTTACGAATATGCCTTGCTCGTTTCTGAAGGTTTAGCTCTTTCAACCAATGCCTACAGTTCAGTTTTTTATATCACAACTGGCTTCCATGGTCTTCACGTAACAGGTGGCTTAATTGCATTCCTCATAGTAATGATTCGCGTTGCTAAAGCTCGTCGATTTACTCAAGGACAAGCAACTACCGCAATTGTGGTCTCGTACTACTGGCACTTTGTCGACGTTGTTTGGATCGCCCTCTTTGCAGCCATTTACCTCATCCAATAGTTTTCAATTGAAAGGAAAAAAGTGAAGCGTCTCTCGCGACTACGCAGACATCGTGCGGCAGGTCCATTACTTTTGATCTTCGCACTCTTCACCATTGGAACAACTTTTCAGGTTGCCAGCGCCGTAAATCAAGAGAAGGCTGATGTTCAATCTCGCTCTGCTGTTATTGAAGAAGGAAAGCAACTCTTCTTAAAGGGTTGCTCATCTTGTCACGGTCTCAATGCTGAAGGACAAGATATCGCTCCTTCACTCATTGGAGTCGGTGCAGCATCTGTTGACTTCCAAGTCGGAACTGGACGTATGCCCATGGCTGATATGAGTCAACAAGCAATGCGTAAGCCTCCTGTCTATTCACCAGATGAGGTTCATGCACTAGCAACCTACGTTGCATCTCTTGCACCTGGGCCAGCAGTTCCTGGCGACGAACTACTTAACTACGAACGAGATGGATCGGTCGCAGAAGGTGGTCAACTCTTCCGGACCAACTGCGCGATGTGTCACAACTTTGCAGGACAAGGTGGCGCATTGACTCAAGGTAAATATGCTCCAACGGTAATGGGAGTCGAACCAAAACATATCTATGAAGCGATGATTACTGGACCGCAAGCAATGCCTGTCTTCAGTGATAAAACCTTGACCCCTGAAGAAAAGCTTTCCATCATCAAGTGGATTAAATCTGCTGAGACTGAACCACAACTTGGCGGCGTAGCGCTAGGACGACTTGGCCCAGTAACTGAAGGCTTACTTGTATGGACGCTGGGAATTGGACTGCTCATTGGTGTAGCAGTCTGGTTGGCTGCGAAGGCGAGATAGAAAATGTCTAATTCGGATTCACGAGATATCGAACTCATTAAAGATCCAGGTTTGCCAGCGCATGTTCACCGCAGAACTGATACTGATCCTGTCGCAGCAAAGCGCGCCGAGCGCCAAGTTGCCATCCTCTTCGGACTTTCAACCTTGGGCACGCTCCTTTTAATTTACTCCTTTATCTTCATCAGCGATGAAACATTTATCTTCATTCCAATTATGGGAGACACCAATCTCCATCAATTTGGTGTTGGAATGGGAATGGCGATTGCCCTCTTCTGTATAGGTGCAGGTGCAATCCATTGGGCAAAAACTCTGATGCCAGATGACGAGGTAGTTGCGCATCGCCATGAATTTCGTTCAGATGAGCAAGACCGTGATGACTTTGTTAAAACGGTAAAAGAGGGCGCCGCTAGCGCTGGACTCGGTCGCCGACCCCTCATTAAGCGCACGTTAGGTGCAGCCCTTGGTTTATCTGGACTTACCCCACTTCTTCTCCTACGTGATTTGGGTCCACTTCCCGGCGATGACCTCAAGAAGACCAATTGGAAAGCTGGAACGCGATTGGTGACTGATCCAGGAGATCGACCAATTCGACCAGAAGACCTTGAAATCGGCGCCGTCGCACAAACTCAACCTGAATTTCCAGAAGGCAAGGAGCGCCACCTAGAAGATATTGCTAAGGATGCAGTTCTGTTGATTCGCATGCGTCCTGAAGAATTTAATCTTGATAGCGAGAGACTTTCATGGACGCACGAGGGAATCATTGCTTTCTCCAAGATATGTTCTCATATGGGGTGCGCCGTTGCGCTCTATGAACAGACAACCAAGCATCTGCTCTGCCCTTGTCATCAATCAACGTTCGATGTCACTCGCGCAGCCAAGGTTATCTTTGGCCCCGCTGCAAGACCTCTGCCACAATTGGCAATCACAGTTGATGAAGAAGGTTTCTTAGTAGCTCAAGCACCATTT
>JACCDK011042270.1_pt1 | contig 14812 bp, 8 predicted proteins | sample 7445871 | NCBI WGS metagenome assembly JACCDK01 (sample SAMN15323436, study PRJNA562643) | freshwater metagenome | isolation source: river surface water | place: USA:Blue River Watershed | collected 2017-08-15 | reverse complement strand
GCGCCAACCTATGTCCGTGTAATTACATTTATTGTCAAAGTCGCAGAAAACCTATTTATTAGAAATTTGATATTGTGATTAGTTGAGTTTTGCGTTCAACATGAAAAAAACTGATTTTTTTTCCACTATGTGTAGCGAACCATGGCAAAGGGAGACGTCGAGCGCGAATACGAAGACGCTGTGAATGCTTTTGGACGATGGCGCAATCAAGTTTTGAACAACCCCCGATCAAAAGTAACGCACTCATTCAAAGTAAATGTAGAACAGCACTGTAAGCTTGCTTTTACTAAAATAGTTATCATCAATAGAATCAATGGTTTGATTAAAGACATAATCAGAACTCATAGAGAAATTACACCATATATGGAATATCAATTGTTCATGATCATACTTTCATTGAATTATAAAGAAATTAATTCGATTCGTGACGTAGCATGTGTCGCAAACTACTTTCACAAAATCGGCATGTTGAAACACTACAATCCCGATAGACACAATCATTCAAAGTGTTCAGATTTGGCAAAAAACTGTGAAATCATTGGATCATTCGGGGCAATCGGGCATCTATTCACTACACATCCGACCGCGGATATTAGAGGTGGTGTCATCGTATTTGATACGAGTGATCTCGTAGAAGTCAGTACTGTTAGAGAATGGGGACCAGATCCCGATCCTCAATCAGTGTATGATTATCTGGCAAATTTACTTGGAGCCTGGAGACGAGTCTCGGAAAATTTGGCGTATGAAAAAAGTAGTTCGCGAGAGATTTTCGGGATTACTCGCTATACTGCGGAATTGGCCAACAAAAATGCAAAAGACATTGTCAGACTGTGTCATATTGCGTGTATGGCACGCAATAAGTACAATCGAAAACTGAATCCATACATTAATTATGTCACAACAAAAAAAACCAACCTCATTAAAATGAGTATTCGAGGTGAATTTCCACACTTCCACATGCAGAGTATTGCGGCTGATATCATCAAGAACAATTGTAAAGCCACAGCAACAGTCATGTTTAGTGGCAATGTGGATATGATTGAGTCATATTCGCATTTGATCGCCATTGCAATTGAATACCGCAGATGGTGGTTGTATAAAATTATGTATCGAAAGTACAATTGGTTGCGCACCCAATACCCCGGTCCAATCTACGAAAAAAACGACGGGTCGCCGTGGGTTGTTTGGCCGTTTCTTGAAGAAACCACCGATCCGATAATTGGATTGATGATGCTCGGTCACTTTTACAAGGCGTTCAAAATGTGAGTGTTCATTTTTTGCCGGTTGATTCCGCCACGGATGATGATTTCGAAGCCTCACTGGATGGCTTCAAGATCTGCATCTTTTCGTTGTGCGCAATTCGCATCCCATCAATTTTTTTCGCCAACTCGCGATTTGGCTTAACATATGTCCAAAGTGAGTTTGCGATTGCAACATCAGGTTTAACACCATTCGCGATGCTCTTCTTGCATTCTTCATCGGACATCGTATGTTGGACAATTGTTTGCTGACCAATCATGGTCGTATTAAGCAAATTGTGCAACAATTTCGATTCCCTAATAAGCAGTACGCCGAGGCAGTCATCATACTTCTCAATAATTTCGAATGGATAGTTTTTGTATGGGAATAGATATTTGATGTAATCGCGGACCTCGTCGATCGGCTCAGAACTCACTTTCACGAAATCAGTTTCGCCGTCACCAATCACAGCCGCAACTGCAACTGGCATGGGAATCACATAATCGTAATGTTTGAACATGTATTCAAAATCCGCGACGATGTCGTCTAATTTGTCATCAGTCGTGGATGCATATTCAAATAGTCGCACGCGCAAGTCCTTAATGTCGCTAACGGCCGCGTAATCAATCGGATATTTGTTCTTCATTTCGGTAATCCGATCGCGGATGATGTCTTGTTCAGTAACCAAACTGCTGTTGTATCGCCGCATAATTTCTCGCACAAACCAAATTTTGTAAATATAAGCATGTTCATTTCGATCAATGCATGGCGCATCATTCGGGATTTTACCATTATCTTGTGTTGGAAAATGGACATCTAATTCACGAAGCAAATCATCAATATCTGGTTGTTGTGTATTTACCACCTTACATTCTTCAGGATTAAGAGCGATTGAATACATTGATGCATCAATATAATGTTCAGCCGCACAGATTGCTCTTTTAATAACATGCGTACATTCATTGTTGTTTGTCATCACATTATTGAAAGCCACCGTAGTCATGATGGCAAATGTGATGTTTAATTGAGCAATATTTGTTTCATACCGGATATTCCTAAGTCGAGACCTGATTCCGCCATTGTGCAAATTGTACTGAAACATCCCCGATGAAATATATCCAATGTATAGATGGAATTTTCCACGGCCGGAGTTAGTAAATGGATATTCTCTCTCGCTCGCATAGAATAAATGTCTGATAGTTTTAGGTTCGGTTGGCAAGCATTTGGACAGTAGAAATTCTTTAAATTTCACAATATCAGCAATCGGATATGACTCAACCACATGTTCCACATCAGTAATATCACCTTCAACGAGGAAAACCTTGCCTGTATCATATGTAATGTCAGGATACCAACCACCAGTATTGTATGTATGTCTAAACACCGCAAGTTCGCTTGGGTCGCGTGTAATCACCAAAAATCCCGACATTGTCTCAATTAATTAATTAGTTTTCAATTTTTTCTATAACATGTATCAAAAAAAAATTATATCACAGATCGGCCGTCGATGAGTCGGCCATCAATAAGTCAGCCATCAATTAGTCATTATTTATGACTCGGCCCCATACATCCTGCATAATATACTCATACGATGCTGTATGAAAATTGTTATGAATAAGACGCATTGCCTCGATTTTTGTCAACAAACTGGAATTGTCTTTAATACATGGCCAAATGCAGCGTGCAAGTGCATCTCTAGGATGTAAATCCTCTTTGATGCACATTTCATATTCTGCGGACGCCTTCACGTGTTCAATAACGTTATCTTCTGCGTCAAACATTGTTGCTTTTAGTAATCTATGCAATTTTTTTGCGGTCTCGATATTAACTGATTCAACTATGTCTGTACAGTTAACCCTATCTTCCTCAAATACAGTTAAATCATGGTAATCATAAATTAATTCGATAAATTTTTCAATATCGGATACTACAAACCTACTAACGCTGACCGCATTCATATCTACAATAACGCCTTGATCGGCAACCACACTTTGATCGGCATCTACACCTTGATTGGCAATCACACTTTGATCGGCAACTACGCCTTGATCTGTGTTTGTGATCATGTTCGCTGTGTTCTCTTCTCTACAATTCCAGAAATATTATTTCAATTTTTCAATTTTTCAATTTTTCAATGATTCAATGATTCAATATTGCATTAATGCAACATTGATATTGCATTGATATAAAATTGAATCTTATTTTTATAATAACCAGACTATACAGAAAAATGGGCAAACGCGGCGGCAACTTCGAACACAATGTAAACGCATTAGTCAAGACCGTGAATAGTAAGTTCGGGTTATTGATTTCGCATAATGGCAAAATAATTTACGAACATTACGCCAGCAATAACGCCAACACAAGATTTAGAATTTTTCATTGTTCCATCCCCATAACCGCGATGGCGATTTTCTTGTTAGCGCAGTCTAATAAACTGAAGCTAACGGATAAAATCAGCAAGTATAATATCAATGTGCCACACAATAACAAAATAACAATTAATCATTTGCTAAATCACGCTTCTGGCATATATGATGTTTCACATAATCTATATTATGGCCTAAAGCCAAAAAAACTAGTTCAATCCATTATCGGCAAACGCGAAACAAAATTCATTGATTTTAACACAATAATTTCCGAGATAAACAAAAATGAACCTGCATTCATGCCACCAAAAAAACCATACTTGTCTAACCTGATTTATTTTAACACCACAGGCTATGATTTACAGGGTGCTGGCGGCGGGGCGGATTGGTTTTTCTCACAACCTGAATTTGTGGTGCGCGGTGGCGTGGTGCATTGGCGTGATGAAAGTCGCGCGGCCGCGCTACAAGCAAGCGCACCGGTGTTGACGCTGCAGGGCGTCGATGTGGTTATTCAGAACCAATGGTTTCGCCATGAACTGCGTGCCGATGTGACGCCACCTGAAGCATTGGGCAAGCGTTTGTCGGTGCGAGGCAAGTTCTTCCAAGCGCCTTGGCATGCTGCAGGTGATGTGGGTAGTTGGTCGGGCGAGTCGTTTGCTGAGCTGCCGCATGTCGACCTTGCCACGCTGCGTCAATGGGTGTCGATGGACAAAGGCTTTTCCTTGCAAGAAGGCCGCGGTGCGGTGCGTTTGTGGAGCGATGTGCAACACGGTGAGCTGATCGGCGTCACAGCGGATGTGGCCTTGGATGCGGTGGATGTGCGTTTGGGTGCAGATTTGTTGCCTTTGAGTTTGCGTCGTGTGACGGGGCGCATAGGGGGCCAAGCTGTGGGCAAAGAGGTTGAAGTCAGCAGCCAAGACTTGATGTTTGACACCCAAGAGGGAGAGCGTTGGCCTGGTGGTGTGCTGCGTGTGAGTTGGGCGCGTGATACGTTCGCTTCGGGCACATTACACGCTGATCGGCTGGATTTGGAAGCTTTGAGTCAAATCAGCCAGCGCCTACCGCTGTCGCAAGAATTACGCGCCATGCTGTCGCGCGTACAACCGCAAGGCCAAGTCAACCAGCTCAAAGCGACATGGCAAAAAACAAATGAAGCGTTCAACTACACAGCACATGGCCAAGTACGGCAGTTGTCCATGCGCAGAGATGCGCAAGCAGACAGCCCATTGGTTCACTTGCCCGGTTTGCAAGGCGCACAGCTTGAATTTGATTTGAGCCAAAAAGGCGGCAAAGCGCGCATCAGTGTGAACCAAGGCAGTGTGACCTTGCCTTTGGGCTTGGATGATCCTCATTTGGTTTTGCATGAAGCCTCTGCGCAATTGGCTTGGCAGCTCAAAGGCGATGAGGTGGCCTTGCAGTTCACGCAAGGCCGTGTGTTGAACGACGATCTCGCGGGCGAGTTCAGTGGCAATTGGAAAACCGGCGAGGGTGATGCGCGCTTGCCGGGTGTGTTGGATTTGACCGCCTCTATCAGCCGCGCCAAAGTCGCGCAGGTGTACCGTTATCTGCCCAACACTTTGTCAGCCGATGTGCGCAGCTATGTGCGCGATGCGGTGCGCAACGGGGATGCGAGTCGTGTGAGCCTACGACTGCGCGGCAACCTCAACGACATGCCGTTTGACAACCCCAAACAAGGCGAGTTCCGAATCGTTGTGCAAGTGGCCGATGGTGAATATGCGTACGTGCCCCCCCCGTCAGGCAAAGCCAAAGGTGTGTCAGCATCTCAGTGGCCAGCGCTGACGCAAATCAATGGTGAGCTTGTGTTTGATCGAAGCGCTCTGCATTTCAAAGGCCGCACCCAACTTGCTGGCGCGCCTGATGTGACATGGCAAAAGGTCGAAGCGCATATTCCCAACTTGGCGCAGACCGTGGTGAGCGTGACGGGTGAAGGCCGTGGCCCTTTGCAGCAGGTGTTGGACACAGTGGCTAAAACAGCACTCAATGATTTGACGGGTGGGGTGCTGAACAAAAGTCAAGGCAATGGGGATGCCACTTACAAATTGGCTTTGACTTTGCCCATTCAACAGCTGGATGCGTCTAAGGTGCAGGGCAGCGTTGGCTTTGCGGATAACGCTTTGCAAGTTATTCCAGGCACACCTGTGCTGGGGCATGCCAAAGGCACACTTCATTTCAGTGAGCACGGCTTTAAATTAGAAAACTTGCGTGCCGACCTGCTGGGTGGCGAAGCCACATTGGATGGCGGTTTGTCGTTCGCCGCCCACGAAGACAAATCGCCTTTGCAGCTCAAGATAGACGGACATTTGACGGCTGAGGGCTTGCGACAAGCGCGTGAACTGGGCTTCGCTTCACGCCTGGCGCAGCGTGCCACAGGCAAAGCCACCTATACCGCCACCCTGGGCTTGCGTCGCGGGCAGCCGGAATTGTTGATTCAAAGTGACCTCAAAGGCATGGCGCTGGGCCTGCCAGCGCCATTGAACAAAGTTGCCGCAGCTGCGATGCCCTTGCGGATTGAGCAGCAGCTGACACCAGAGTCTTTGCAGCCTAGAGCGCGTGTGCTGCAAGATCAAATCAAAGTTTCGTTAGATCGATGGGTGTCTGTTGCCTATGTGCGTGATTTGACAGGGCCCCGCACGCGCGTGATTCGTGGCGGCATTGCCCTGGGGCAGTCGGCATCAGATGCCGTGCCGATGCGCGACAACGCCGTGAGTTTGAATATGCAACTCGCTACGGTGGACATAGATGCTTGGGGCGCAGCGATGTCGCAACTGACGGGGGCTTCTTTGGTGAAAACCAAAACATCTAACAAGTCAGTGGTTGGGCAAGAGGCCAGTGCAGACAACGCACAAGATTACATCCCTACCTATGCAACCATTCAGGCGGGACAGGTCAAAGTGTCTGATCGCATCATCCACAAAGTGGTGATCGGTGGGACCCGACAAGCGGATGTTTGGCGTGTGAACATCAGCGCCGATGAGCTCAATGGCTCAGCTGAGGTGCGCTCACCCAATGGGAATATGCCAGCGCAGCTCTATGTTCGACTCGCCTATTTGAATATTCCCCCGAGCTCTGTTTCGGATGTCGAACGCCTGCTGACTGAGCAGCCCAGCAGCATCCCTAGCTTGGATATCGTGGTGAATGAATTGACACTGCGCAACAAAAAGCTGGGCCGTTTAGAGATTGAGGCCGTCAATCGCGCAGGTGCCAATTCGGCGCGCGAGTGGCGCTTGAACAAGTTGAATTTGGCGATGCCAGAAGCCACGTTCAACGCGTCTGGCAGCTGGGCAACCACCGGTCCACGCACGCGCCGCACGCACTTGAACTTTGCCTTGGTATTGCGAGACAGCGGGGGCTTGCTTGCGAGACTTGGTACACCAGACGCAATTCGTGGTGGCGAGGGTCGTTTGGAAGGTGATGTCTCGTGGCAAGGTTCGCCCATCACCCTCGACTACGCCAGCATGGACGGCAAGATGAATTTGTTGGTTGAGAAAGGGCAGTTTCTTAAGACGGAGCCTGGTGCTGCCCGTTTGCTAGGTGTGCTGAACTTACAAGCGTTGCCACGTCGCTTGACCTTGGACTTTCGAGATGTGTTCAGCGAGGGTTTTGCTTTTGACTTTGTGCGGGGCGATGTCCGCATGGATCAAGGTGTGGCCTACACCAACAACCTTCAAATGAAAGGCGTGGTCGCTGGCGCTCTGATTGAGGGGCGTGCCGACGTGGTGCGCGAAACCCAAGACCTCAAGGTGGTGGTGGTGCCAGAGATCAATGCGGGTACGGCCTCTTTGTATGTGGCCACGATCAACCCACTGATTGGGTTGACCAGTTATTTGGCGCAATCTGTTTTGTCAAAGCCGCTCATTCGGGCCGGTACGAGTGAGTTCCATGTCGATGGCACGTGGTCTGACCCGCGCGTGACCAAGGTCGACTGATGTTGTTCACGCCCGCACCGCAAGTTCGCCGATGGGTGCTATGGGGCCTGTTGGTCGCGCTGGTGCTGACGATGCTCAGCACCTTGGTGTGGTTGGCTGGGCGCTACGAGGTTGGTCAAGAACAAAGTCGTTTGGAGCGTGATGCATCCGACGCGGTGACCGACATTCGCACGGCTCTTACCCGCAATGTGCAAAGTCTGCAAGCACTTCAATACGCCGATCGCAGCGCAGCGCCTTGGGAGCAAGACGCACACGTGATGCTGCGCGAGCATCGCGAGTGGTTGCGCCTGGAGTTGCGCGATGCGGAGTTGCGTGTGATCAAAAGTGTGGACACGCCGTTTCGTGCGCCTGTGTTCCATCGTTTTGGGCGTGATGCCAATCAGCCCGAAGTGGTGCAGGCCTGTGGCGTGGCGCGTCGCCAAAGCGGCCCAGGCTATGGAGCCAGTACTTATGTGCCGCAAACCGATGGGCTCGGCCTAGAAATCATGGACCTGTGTTTGCCTGTCATCACCGAGGGTGAGTTGACGGGATACACCGTCGCCACGTATTCCTTGAATGAAATTTTGGTCAACATGGTGGGCCCGCAGCTCACACGTAGCCAAGAGGTCTCGTTCACCGAATCGGACGGCACGCGTTTGGCCATGCATGGCACGGCTCGTCGCGGTTCGCGTGTGTTCATCGCCAAACACTTGATTGACTTGCCAGGGCACACCATGGTGTTGCGCATGGACAGCTGGCGGGGTGCACCTGATTTGTTCCCCAATGTCTTGACCGCTTTGGTCACGGCCATGGCGCTGGCCTTGGTGACGGTGCTCATCATGCTGGCGCGTGACATGCGTCGCCGCCAGCGTGTGGAGTTGGATTTGGCCAACGCCTTGGCATTTCGCAAAGCGATGGAAGACTCACTCGTGACGGGTTTGCGTGCGCGTGACAAGCAAGGTCGCATCACTTACGTCAATCCTGCGTTTTGTGAAATGGTCGGCTTTGAGCCGCATGAGCTGATCGGCAAAAGCATCCCTGCCCCGTATTGGCCGCCCGAGATGGTGGACGAATACGGCCAGCGACAAGCCTTGCGTTTGGCCGGTAATGCCCCGCCGCGCGAAGGTGCGGAGTCGGTGTTCATGCGCAAAAACGGTGAGCGTTTTGCGGTGATGATTTTTGAAGCCCCGCTCATCAACGCACTGGGCGAACAAACAGGCTGGATGGGCGCGGTGCTTGATATCAGCGAGCAGCGCCGCGTGGAAGAGGTGTCACGCGCCAGCCAAGAACGTTTGCAAGCGACGGCACGCCTTGCCACGGTTGGCGAGATGGCGTCCTTGCTCAGCCACGAGCTGAACCAACCGTTGGCTGCAATTTCCAGCTACGCCACCGGCAGCATGAACTTACTCAAAGATGCCGCCGTGACAGACCCACAACTGGCCGACAACCTCAGCAGTGCCATTCAGCGCATTGGTCAACAAGCCGAACGTGCGGGTAAGGTGATCAAAAGTGTGCACGACTTTGTGCGTCGCCGCGACCAAGCCCGCGAGGCAGTCACGCCGCGTGCTTTGTTGGATGATGTGATGCCGTTGGTGAGCTTGCAAGCGCGCAAGTTGGGTGTGCGCGTGGTGGTCAATTGCGAGCCAGACCTGCCTGCTGTTTTGTGTGACCGCACCATGGTGGAGCAGGTGTTGTTGAACTTGACGCGTAACGGCATGCAAGCCATGGCAGAAGACACAGCGCACAAAGTGCTCACACTCAGTGTGGAACCAGCTCCATCGAGTGGCAATAACCGCTGGCTCGAGTTCTCTGTGGCGGATATGGGCCACGGCATTGCACAAGACGTGGCTGAAAAGCTCTTCACGCCATTTTTCACCACTAAGCAAGAAGGCATGGGCTTGGGCTTGAGTTTGTGTCGCACGGTAGTCGAACAACATGGCGGCTTTTTAAGCCACCGCCCCAATGTCCCACGCGGAACGGTGTTTAGTTTTACCCTGCCACAATCGTGATCAAAGGTTTAACACATGCAACCCACACAAGACGCATTGGTATTCATCGTTGACGACGACGCAGGCGTGCGCGAGGCCCTCGCGTGGTTATTGCGCTCGCGCCGTCTGCCCAGTCAATCGTTTGAGAGCGCCGATGCTTTTGCTGCATTTCTGAATGATGCCCGTCATGCATGGCAGCCAGCCCAGCCGGGTTGCCTCTTGCTGGATGTTCGCATGCCAAGCATGAGTGGCTTGGCCTTGTTTGAGCAGCTGATTGAGCGCCGTTTGTTGGACGTGTTGCCGGTGATTTTTCTTACAGGCCACGCCGATGTGCCCACCGCGGTGGATGCCGTCAAACGCGGCGCATTTGATTTTTGTGAGAAGCCGTTTTCTGACAACGCTTTGGTGGACCGCATTGAGCAAGCGCTGAATCGCTCGGCTCAAACCTTGCAAAGCCTTCGAGCCAAGCAAAACCTGCAACACAACTTGGCAGACCTCACCGAGCGTGAGCGCGATGTCATGCACCTAGTGATTGAAGGTTTGCCCAACAAACTCATTGCAGACCAGCTCGATATCAGCGTGCGCACGGTGGAGGTGCACCGCGCCCGCGTGTTTGACAAGATGAATGTGAAGTCAGCTGTGGAGTTGGCTAATTTGCTGCGCGGCGAATGAGACACATGGCGGCTCGTTGGATTCAGGCGTTGGTCGCCATCACACTCACTGCCACCCTGGTGGGTTGCGGCTCAACCCGCCGTGCGCCTGTGAGTGACTTTGGTCGCCCTTACCCTGCAGCGCGTGTGCCTGCAGATGCCCCACGCGCCAGTGGCAGTTTGGCCGGCACGCCTGGCACGCCAAGCCCCCAGCAAAGCTATCGCAGCCGTTGGGTGGCGGCCTCATGGAGCGATGTGCCCGGCTGGCAAAACGACACGCTGCAAGACGCATGGAATGCGTGGTTGCAAAACTGCGAACGCCCCGGCCCTTTGTTTGCCCCACTGTGCAAAGACGTGCGCCAACTCATGCTGGGTAGCGACGACGACCGCCGCTTGTGGATGATGAGCCACTTGCAGCCCTACCGCGTGGAGGCACTCGACGGCGCGGTCGATGGTTTGCTCACCAGCTATTACGAGCCGCTGTTTGATGCCTCGGCGCAAATGCGCCCTGGCTTTGAAGTCCCTTTGTATGCGCCACCCGATGGCCTGGCCGAAGCGCGCCGTGCTGGCCGCCCATGGTTCAGCCGTCAAGAAATTGATACCAACTCCCAAGCGCGTGACGCATTGCGTGGCCGCGAAGTGGCCTGGTTGGCTGACCCGATTGATGCGTTGGTGTTGCACATCCAGGGTTCAGGCCGTGTGCGCATCACCAACCCCGATGGCACAACCCGCGTGGTGCGCTTGGCCTTTGCCGGTTCGAACGAGCAGCCTTACCAAAGCGTGGGCCGCTGGTTGCTCGACCGTGGCTTGATCAAAGATGCGTCGTGGCAAGGCATCAAGGCATGGATCGTCAGCACCCAACTAAGCAACCCGCGCTTGGTGCAAGAGATGCTCTGGAGCAATCCACGTTATGTGTTCTTTCGCGAAGAAACACGCAGCGCGGCAGACGCAGACCTGGGCCCTCGAGGCGCACAAGGTGTACCGCTCACGGCAGGGCGCTCCATCGCGGTAGACAAAGATTCCATTCCCTACGGCACGCCCGTGTGGCTAGCCAGCGCAGGAGCCAACGGCAGTTTGCAGCGCTTGGTGTTTGCGCAAGACACGGGCAGCGCCATTGTGGGCGCGGTGCGTGCTGATTACTTTGCGGGTACAGGCGCAGAAGCGGGCGACTATGCAGGTCGCATGAAACAGGGTTTGCGCTTGTGGGTGTTGTGGCCCAAGTGACGCGATGAGCATCAAGCAGTTCAATGGCGAATGGGTGTGTCAGCAAGACCGTGTGCTGTTTCGCTTCAACACCAGTGAAGACCAAGAGTTCAGTTTTTGGCTCACCCGCTATGTGCTCAAAGGTTTGTTGCAAGGTGCGCAGCAACTGACGGTGCAAGCGTTGGCGCAGATGCACCCGCCGCAAGTGGCGCAAGTCATGCAATCGTTTCAGCAAGCCTCGGTCACTCAGCAACTCAATTTTCAAGAAACCTTCCAAACCGCCAAAGAAAAGCCCATGGGTGAAGCGCCCTTGTTGGTGACGGGCTTGATGCTGAACCAAACTGGCGACGAGGTGACGCTCAAGTTTGAGTTGGAATCGGGTAAGTCGGTGCAAGTGCAGATGAACCCAACTGTCTTGAATGTGATGCTGGCTTTGCTAGACAAGCTGCAAGACATTGCCCAATGGGGCGTTGGTCTGGCGGTTGCCGATGAAGCGAGCACAGACGTTTTGAATCCCAAAGCACCCCCCATCATTCACTGATTGCGGGTAGACCATGAGCCCTAGGTGTCACCTAAGGTGCGCGGGTTTTCAGATCTCGCTCTAAACTTTGGCAAAGCCAGCCATGGATTGGAGACCGTCATGAACGCGCCCTTGCCCGACTCTTTGCGCCGCGCACTTGAAAGCGTGACCCTCGACGACAAATACAGCCTCGATGTAGGCCGCGCCTTCATGAGTGGTGTGCAAGCCCTGGTCAAGCTGCCCATGTTGCAGCGTCAGCGCGATGCTTTGCAAGGCAAAAACACTGCAGGCTTCATCAGTGGTTATCGCGGCTCACCGTTGGGTACGTATGACCAAGCGCTGTGGAAAGCCAAGCCTTACCTGCAAGCGCAAAACATCGTCTTTCAACCCGGCGTGAACGAAGAGCTGGCGGCCACTGCGTTGTGGGGCACACAGCAACTCGGCTTTGCGCCACAAGGCAGCAACAAGTTCGATGGCGTGTTTGGCATTTGGTATGGCAAAGGCCCAGGCGTGGATCGCTGCTCAGACGTGTTCAAGCACGCCAACATGGCGGGCACGACCCCGTGGGGTGGCGTGTTGGCTGTTGCGGGCGACGACCATGTGGCCAAAAGCTCGACCGCGGCACACCAAAGCGATCACATCTTCAAAGCCTGTGGCACGCCCGTGTTCTTCCCAAGCAATGTGCAAGAAATTTTGGATTTGGGTTTGCACGCCATCGCCATGAGCCGCTTCAGCGGCGTGTGGTCGGGCATGAAGACGATTCAAGAAATTGTGGAGTCGAGCTCCACCGCGGTGATCGACCCGCACCGCGTGAACATCGTCATCCCCGAATTCGAAATGCCTCCAGGCGGCCTGCACATCCGCTGGCCCGACACCGCGCTCGAGCAAGAGGCGCGTTTGTTTGATTACAAGTGGTACGCCGCCCTCGCCTATGTGCGTGCCAACCGTTTGAACCACAACGTCATCGAAGGCCCGAGCGATCGACTGGGTTTGATTGCCAGCGGTAAGGCCTATAACGACACACGCCAAGCTTTGTTGGATTTGGGGCTGGACGATGTCACATGCCGTCGCCTTGGCATTCGCCTGCACAAGGTCGCGGTGGTGTGGCCGTTGGATGCGCAACTCACACGCGAATTTGCCACAGGCTTGCAAGAAATTTTGGTGATTGAAGAAAAGCGCCAAGTCATTGAATACCAGCTGAAAGAAGAGCTCTACAACTGGCGCGCCGACGTGCGGCCCAATGTGTTGGGCAAGTTCAACGAGATCGGTGATGACCACAGTGGTGGCGAATGGTCGATGCCCAATCCCAGCGCCAACACGCTGTTGCGTGCCAACGCCGACCTGAACCCTACGCTCATTGCCAAAGCCATTGCCCAACGTGTGTTGAAGCTCGGTGTGGATGCCGACACCACCGCACGCATCAACGCACAGCTGGCCATCATCAGCGCCAAAGAAGCGCAGATGCAAACCGTCACGCTCAAGGCTGATCGCATGCCTTGGTTTTGCTCGGGCTGCCCGCACAACACCTCTACCAAAGTGCCCGAAGGCTCGCGTGCCATGGCTGGCATTGGCTGTCACTTCATGGTGTTGTGGATGGACCGCGACACGAACGGCTTCACGCAAATGGGCGGCGAGGGCGTGCCTTGGGTGGGCCAACAACCGTTTGTGAACGACCAGCACATTTTTGCCAACTTAGGTGACGGCACGTACTTTCACAGCGGTATCTTGGCGATTCGCCAAAGCATCGCGGCGGGGGTGAACATCACCTACAAGCTGCTCTACAACGATGCGGTGGCGATGACGGGTGGGCAGCGTGTGGGCGAAAGGCCTGAAGGACATTCAGTTCTTCAAATCGCCCAAAGCATGAAAGCCGAAGGCGCACAACGCATCACCGTGGTGACCGATGAGCCCGAGAAGTATGACGGCGCAGGCTTGGTCGATGGCGTGGCTGTGTTCCACCGTGATGAGCTGGATCGCATCCAGCGCGAGATGCGTGAGGTCAAAGGTTGCACCGTCATCATCTACGACCAAACCTGTGCCACCGAAAAACGCCGCCGTCGCAAACGCGGCACGATGGCTGACCCTGCGACGCGTGTGTTCATCAACGAACTGGTGTGCGAAGGCTGTGGCGACTGCGGCGTGCAAAGCAACTGCATGAGTGTGGAACCTTTGGAAACTGAGTTTGGCCGCAAGCGCACCATCAACCAGAGCACCTGCAACAAAGACCTCAGTTGCGTCAAAGGCTTTTGCCCGAGCTTTGTCACAGTGGAAGGCGGCAGCTTGAAGAAAAAAGCCAAGGGCGTGTCGCGCATAGAGCTGCCCGTTTTGGCGTTGCCCGAGCCCACCTTGCCCGACACCACCCAAGCTTGGGGCATGGTGGTTGCGGGCGTGGGTGGCACGGGCGTCATCACAATTGGCCAGTTGTTGGGCATGGCGGCGCACATTGAGGGCAAAGGTGTCGTCACGCAAGATGCAGCGGGCTTGGCGCAAAAAGGCGGGGCCACATGGAGCCATGTGCTCATTGCCGACACCCAAGACGACATTCGCACCACGCGTGTGGGCACAGCTGCGGCAGACCTCGTGATTGGTTGCGACCCCATCGTGGTGGCGGGCAAAGAAACCTTGCAGCGCATGCGCGAAGGGCGCACGCATGTGGCGCTCAACGCGCACAGCGCACCCACCGCTGCATTTGTGCGCAATGCCGATTGGCAAAACCCAGGCGAAGCTTGCGTGGCCACCATCGCACAGGCTGTGGGCGTGGAAGGTGTGAGTGCCTTTGATGCGGACCGTGTGGCCACCCAAGTGCTGGGCGATAGCATTTATGTGAACCCGATGGTCTTGGGCTTTGCTTGGCAAAAGGGTTGGGTGCCTTTGGGTCGCGAAGCGTTGATGCGCGCCATGGAACTCAATGACATGG
>JACCDK011972768.1_pt1 | contig 14819 bp, 13 predicted proteins | sample 7445871 | NCBI WGS metagenome assembly JACCDK01 (sample SAMN15323436, study PRJNA562643) | freshwater metagenome | isolation source: river surface water | place: USA:Blue River Watershed | collected 2017-08-15 | reverse complement strand
TTTTTTCATTGCTTGCAATATTCAAATTCGATAATTCTGCACCCAATGCACCAGCCTTTGTGTGCATAGTCTTATGCAGAAAGAGTGCGACTAATCCAAAAACAAGAATTGTTCCGACTGCTGTGGAAGGGTTGATAACAAAAAGCCCAATGGACATGACAGTCAAGAGTGCAATATCCGATGCTAGAACAGCGGATGAGGCTATTACCTGCATCACAATAATCTGGACACCAGTTGTAACAGCAAACAATGTTTCCTGCGTTGTTCTCGACTGCACCATTAGAAGTGGTTGTGCCAGAATCCTGGACACCAGACTTGCAGAAATCTGAGCGCCTCTATTTGTCATGAAAAAAAGAATGCGACGAGTAAAGTAAATGGATAGCAAAGTTCTGCCTATCAAAAGTGTGGCAGCTATAATCGCAAGAATCATTGCCTGATGTTGAAAACTGTAGTCCTCGATCCGAAGAATTCTAAGAACAATTATTATTCTTTGATCTGGATTCAAAGACTGAAGCCCTGAAACAGATAGTGCACCCAGTAGGCCAATTACTGCAACACCAAGTAAATCCAAAAAAGAAAGATTGACCTGGATAAAGGTAATTGCTCCTAATTTTCGACGGTCGTTCGAACTAAGCACCTGAAGAGATCTAGAGATAACGGTGCGCCTAAAAGCCAAGCGGGGGTTCACTTTCTTGGTGCTCCTGACTCTACATCTAAAGGATTATGTGTTTGCACATACTAGTGCCTAAAGAGTTTTTCCATGTTTCCATCGACATCAGTCGAGCGCAATCCAACCATTGGAAGAACATTGCGCTCCAGAAAAGATGACATTCTAACTACATCAATATTTGGGTTATGCATAAACTTCCAATAGAACTTAACAGCTAGTTGATTTCTAAGCCTTGCTGGCGCAAGGGATCTAAGCAATTTTAGAGATGCTTTAGTTACCAGTTGGCCTAATTGGAAACCAAAAAGTACGAGTAGAAATTTAAACTTTGCTGTTGAAGTATTTTGCGAATGAAAGATTGTGTTCATCTGCTTTTTTAAGACTACTAAAAAGGGCGAGTAATACCAAGGCACTTTTGATGTTCCATAGATGTTGGCATAGTCTTGTTCTAGTGTATTCCATGTATCTCTTTCAAAATATGAAAAGAGAATATCCTCGCAAACAGCAATATTCCCATGAAGCACTAAATCTTGGACAAATACCAGATCCGCACCCGTAAAATTCCTCCAAAGTTGTGTCTTTGCAACTTTAGAGCTCCTGTAGAGTCCATACATTCCCACGGCAGGAAAATGCTTGAGCGTTTCCTTATACAATTTAGCTCTAGACCCAATTCTGGTGAAAGTTTTCATGCTGGATACCCAGGTGACTTCACCGCGAAAATAGGCTTGTGTTCTGGGCACACATAACCCCGCTTCCGGATCGCTTAATAGGAAAGGAAGACATTTAGAAATAAAGGCTGGGTCGTGCTGATCATCATGTGCTGCCCACATAAAGAACTCACCAGTTGCATATTCAAAGACTTTGCTAAAATTATTGGTCATACCATAATTCTTCTCTTGACGAATATACTTAATTCGTGAATCTCTTGACTGAAAAGCTTCTGCAATCGCCTGAGTGCCATCTGTAGAGCAATTATCGGAAATGATGATCTCTAAATTTGTGTAGTCCTGATTGATCGCTGCCTCTATGGTTTTGGCCAAAGTTTTAGCCCCATTAAAGACTGGAATTCCAATACTTACTTTTGGCTCTGTGCTTTTTTGCAATATGTATTCCCTAATTCATGTTTATGTTGCTTATGAATTCTTGATCCAATAACCGTGAGGAGCAACCGTAAGTAAACTTCGTTTTTCGTGGAAAGTATCCAGTGTGAACTGTTTTTCCTTATCCTTCATGAATTCGATTACGGCCGTCATGGGATTATTTCCAGGGTGCCAGGGACGATCATCTGGTACTGGTAAGTATTCAATATTCGTATCTAGTACAAGTATGTATCCACCAGGTGAAACAAATTTAGTATAAATCTCAAGCTCTCTGAGAACGTGATCGTGCGTATGATTGGAATCCAAAACCAACATCACTTTCTTGTGTTTAGCAACGATTTTCTCGACTTGTTCAACAACTGACGGTGCTGTTGAGTCTCCCTCAATCAAGGTTATCTGATCTCGGAACTTTGATTTTGAAAGTGCAACTTTTGCGTGGTCGCGGATATCAATATCAAGTCCGAGTACTTCACCATCAATGTCACATAGATTTTGAATTGACGCCCAAAAATTAATTGAGCCTCCGCGCGCAACTCCTGTCTCAATAATCAAATCTGGTCGAGTTTTCCAAACAATTTCCTGAAAAATGACTATGTCTGTTGGCATCTGAATAATTGGAATGCCTAGCCAGTCAAATTGATAGCTATACCTTCTATCGCAAGAACGTCGCATCCATTCCTTGGACAAATTTTGAAACTCAGAATCATCATTTTGGACAGCCAAGTGATCTTTTCGAAATTCATCAAAACCTTTATCGAAACTGGCTGCCTCATGATTATTCATAAATACTTTTCCTTTTCTGAGTAGTTCGAGAATATTACCACTTAAAGTTTTTTAACTTGGGAAACACTGCCTTGTTGATTAAATTAGCGAGGCAACACGTGCCCCAGCATTATCTAAACTTGGTATAAATGTTTTCCAGTCTGAAAACCGAGGAGAAATCTTCGAACTTTGTTCTTCAAAAATGGAATACACGAAACCTCCACCTCCGGCACCAAGAAGTTTATACCCTAAAGATTTGTTACTTTCGAGCAGAGTAAAGATTTTCTCGGACTGGGTCGTACTTATCAAATTACTAAAATTCTGTTTAAGGTCCCAGCCTCGCTTAATCAGTGCACCAAGTAGAGAGAAGTCTAAATGAGGGGCTAATAGAGCCCCAGTAAACTCATCTACAAGTCTTGTAAGTTCAATTAGTCCCTTAACATTAGTGTCCTTATTCTGCCGTTGATCTTTCAGCACTACTGATGCTGAACGGGCTTCTTCTGTCCAAACTAGCAGCGAGTTTGCAAAAAGTTTCTCAACTGTTTCGGCGGACAATGGCAATGGTTGAATGGTGACTTTTTCATTCTTTTCAAAAACGTATTGATTAAGCCCACCAAATGCAGCTGAGTATTGATCTTGCTTACCAATTGGCTCTTTGAGCATTTCAATTTCAACATGCGCTGCTTCTTCTGCCAATTGTGCCGCACTTGGACTTTGGCCTAGGAGTTCATGCAATCCGAGTAACAAAGCCACCGCAAAACTACTACTCGATCCTAGTCCAGAGCTGGCTGGAATATCAGCAGATGTTGAGATTTGTAGAGGTTCATCGATATTGAGCAGTTCTAAGCAAGATCTTGCGATTCCATTTTTAATTTGGTCTCGGTTATCTGCGTACTCGATTTGGGAGTATGAAACTCTGTACCGCTCTTGGAATAGTGGGTCGTGCCTCTTCACATGCACGTAGACATATTTGTTAATGGCAGCTGAAACAACTTTGCCAGTGTGCATATTGTAAAAATCAGGAAGATCTGTCCCGCCACCGAGAAAGCTTATGCGAAGAGGGGCAAGTGTAAGAACGCTTTGATGCCTCATTTCCTCAGTATAAACTCCAAATCGCACTTTTGTCCTAAACTGAAGTCAATTTAGTAGAAACCTTTAGTTCAGGGGTCTCTATTCCAGTGTTGTAGTATTTCACTGCTTAATCAATCTTGTATTTTATGTTTGGTTCGAGCTGCACGGGCCGCGTTGTTGGAATAGATAAGGAAATTAGTCAATGTCTGAATTCTCATACCAAGAGTCATTGATACACATTATTAAAGAGAATAAGCTTGATTTAGCTCCAGTTACTTCAAGAATTTTGGAACACATAAATCTCAATACTTCAATTTGGATTATTGGAAATGGTGGAAGCGCAAGTACGGCCGAGCACTTTGAAACTGATCTTCATTTTATTCGGTCTAAATCAATCACGCAGTTTCCAAAAGTTGCTGCTCTTACATCTAATAGTTCCTTGATTTCAGCAATCTCTAATGACATTGGGTACGAGAATGTTTTTTCGATTCAGCTCTTGAGAAAAGCACAGAGTGGGGATCTCTGCATCCTAATATCGGCCTCTGGGAACTCCGAAAACTTAATAAATGCCGTACAAAAAGCCAAAGCTTTAGGTGTTTATACAATTGGAATTCTTGGATTTGATGGAGGGCAGTTGAGTCATCTTGTAGATCTACCTCTTTTAGTGAAAACAGAAAAAGGAATGTACGGACCGGTTGAAGATATACATCTTTCAATATGCCATGAGATTTCAGCAAGAATTTACAAAAGCCTTATCTCAAAGAGCTAAATAGTATTTCTAACCCCAACGCACTACAAGTCTGGATTTGTCTTAACTCGTTCACGCCAATAATTTAGTGTATCGAGCAAAATTTCGTCTAAAGTATAAGTAGGACTCCAGTTGGTCAGTTCTGAAAATTTTCTCGCGTCAGCGAGAAGATAAGGAACCGAAGTTGGCCGAGTATATTCAGCAACTTGTTCAACCTTGACTGAAGCCTTAAGGGTAGACAGCTTGAACAATTTTTCAATAACTTCTCCGAAGGTCGCAATATTTTCATCTCGCTCAGTTCCAACTAAATACAAATCGCCCGGTTCTAGGCATTCCATTGCAAGAAAATAGGCTCGAACAATATCTCGTACGTGTGTAAAGTTCCTTTTGTCTCCCGTATGTCCAACCCGTAGTTTTAACTCTTGCAGGCCATACTCCATTTTGGCAATTTGGTAGCAGTAGGAGGCGATTCCAAAGTAATGCTCACGTCTTGGACCCTCATGATTAAAGGTTCTAAGCCTTAGCACCTTTAGGTTGTAGCTTCTAAAATAAACGTAGCTAATCAAATCTTGGGCAATTTTAGTAACTGCATATGGATTTACAGGTCTCAAGGGGGTCCGGTCACTGATAGGGAGCTCCGTCTCCAAAATATCCCCGTATTCTTCCCCTGAGCCAGGTATTAGGATTCGACAATCTGGAGCAAAGTTCTTCAGTGCATCCAAAATATTTACGGTGCCGTTGTAATTTACATCCATATATCTATGTGGATGATCCCAGGAAGGGGAAACGAAACTTTCCGCAGCCATATGAAACAGTTGATCAGGCTTAATTTGAGAAATGACTCGATTTACCGCAATAGGATCAGTGATATCGCAGTCAACCCAATGGATATTATTTTGTAGATGCAGAACTTTATCTCTTCGGCTCAGGTGGTATCTGCGTGTGGCGTATATTTCTAAAGAGGAATCTGACTTATTCTGTAGTTCAATTAAATGATCCAGGATGTGAGAGCCGACGAAACCGGTTCCACCAGTAACCAAAACTTTCATTGTCAACTCCTCTGAATTTTTCTATACATCATTTTACACTTGATATACGATTAACTATAGCAAATGACTAAGCTTTACCTACTCTGTAGGCAGATAACCATTCAATCCTGGAAATTCCGTAACAGAAAAATCAGGAAAACTCTGATCTCGAGCTGATATTACTGTCGGAGTGAGTGGCCACTGCATTTTAAAATATGGATCGTTGTATCGGATCCCGGCTTCATCATTCTTTGAATACGGATTTGATACATAATAATGAAGCAAGACGTTATCTTGAAGGGTTTGAAAACCTGGCGCGCAACCCTTTGGTACTTGTAGGACATCTGATAACTCTTCAAGAATGAAGGATTCGTGCTCTAGATAAGTTGGAGAATCTTTCCTCAAATCCAAGACTTTGTAATGCAGCGAACCTCTATATACAGTAACTGTCTTGGCTTCTTCGTGGCCATTTAATTGATAATGAAAACCTCGAATCGTTCCTTTTTCTCGATTGAATGAGATATTTGCTTGACTAACGTCGGTGAAGCCTTCTTGCTTGGCAATGGAGTTTGCACAAAAATTTCGTGCAAAAAAACCACGTTCATCTTCATGCATTTCCATTTTAAAGAACTGTAGCCCAGGAATCCTGGTCTTGACCACGTCCATGTACTCTCCATCTTCATAAGCTGTGGGTAATAAAGGGAGCGTAGTAGGATTCTCAAGTAATTTCTTGAACATTACTATGTGTCCGGGGGAAAGTATGAAAACTCTCATAACAGGAGCATCTGGATTTGTAGGCACGCAACTCATCAAAGAATTACAGCAGCAAAATGAACACGAGTTGTTCGGTATTTCAAGGAATCACCGGGATAGCACTCAAAACTTAAAGTGGCTAAGGGGAGACTTGAATGACAAAAGTTTTGTTAAGTCACTCTCCACGATGGGTTTTGAAAAAGTGTTTCACTTGTCGTGGGAAGGTCTGCCTGATCGAGGAGAGCACTTTTCTCAGGTTAACTTAGAAAACTCAATAAGATTCCTAAAAGCTGTTTCAGGCAACGGGGAAGTGGAGTTGAATGTAATTGGTTCATGTCTCGAATACGGCACCACAACTGGTCCAGTAAGAGATTCTGAAATACCTACTGGAGATGATGCTTTTGCTTTAGCTAAAATTGCAATTCATGAATTCACTAAAAGTTTGGGGGTGCCTTATAGGTGGTACCGACCCTTCTACATATTTGGCATTGGACAAAGCCCAAAATCATTAATTCCAAGCATTATTTCTGCATTGAGCATGGGCAAGGAAATTGAAGTTAAGGCCATAAATAATTCTCATGATTTCATTTCTGTCGTTGATCTAGCAAGCGCTATCGCAATTACTAGTGCAAATGATTCATTTTTCGGGGAAATCAATATAGGAACTGGAAAGCTCACCTGCGTAGGAGAGATTCTCAAGGAGTTCCATAGTTACTATGGCAAAACATTTAATCAATCATTCTCAGGTAATCCGGGGCTCTTTGCAAAGCCTGACGTGCTCATTAATGATTTCCATTGGAAGCCAATTTACGTAGGTGCTCAAGGAATCATCGAATACTTCAAGGTGAACTTGGTAAATTCAAATGCATAACTCCGCTGTAATTCTAGCTGGAGGTAAAGGTGAGAGAATGTTACCGATTACCGAATTCCAACCTAAAGCACTTGTCCCTGTGCTTGGAATTCCAATGCTCAAACTCCAAATTGATCAACTTGAACGATTGGGAATCAGCAAAATTTTTGTTTTGACTGGACATTTTGGAGAGGATATTCAAAGTTACATTGACTCTCAAACTTATGAAATTGAAATTGTATGTCTCCAGTCAGAACCTAGTTTTGAACCTGGTGAAAGATTAGCAAGATGTCTAAGTAAACTACCGAAAGAGTTTTTGCTCTTGTACTGTGACAACTTCATCCAGGATGATGAAGTTATTCTCAGTCAGATTAACTCTGATTCGGAATTATCTATGGTTTTGCAACATCGAGATTCTGGAAACATCCAACTCAAAGAGAATCTCACATGTGTTTATATCCAAAAAGATCGAGATTCGCATAGTCCTTACGTTGAACTTGGCTATATATCTATTAGAAGTGAAAATTTCTTTAAAATTCTTTTGGAGACTCTCGACCTAAATCTGTCATTCAAGCTATTCTCGGAACATAACAGAATGACATACACCATCTTAAATTCTGACTATGAAAGCATCTCGGATTTTCAAAGATACATCCGCCAAGGTTTACAAGGAAAAATTATTGTTTTAGATCGCGATGGCATCTTAAATAAGAAAATGGCGCCTCGAAAATATCTGTGTTCATTCAAGGATCTTTCTTATGAAATGCAGTTTATTAAAATATTTGAAATTTTGGGAGGTATGGGATACAGCTTTGTAATTGCATCGAATCAACCGGGAATAGCAACTGGTGAAGTCTCGAAAGACTTCCTCAGTAAGTTACATCGAAAAATGACTGTTGATCTGCGGGCATTTGGCGTGAATATTTTGGCGTTTTATGTTTGTGAGCATCATTGGGATGAAAATTGTGATTGTAGAAAGCCAAAGCCAGGTTTGCTGAACCAAATCGCTTTAGATTTTGACCTATCAGCAAATACAACGTACTTTGTAGGCGATGAAGACAAAGACTTGCAGGCTGCGATTTCAGCCGGGATGAAGGGAGTTCTTTTTCCAAATGATGACTTCCTTGCGAGTTTTACTTAATGGCTATACCTTGCCCACTAGCTGTAGTTAATATTGAAATATTCAGTTCTTTAGCAATTTTGTTGAATAAATCGTATGAATACTCAAAACCACCACACGCATAATCATCTATGAGTAAAACTCCCCCGGGTAAAATTTTATCCCAAAGTTTAACAAGGCAGATAATTTCAATCTCTGGTGCATTTAGATCAATGTGGAGAAAACTTATTTTTCCGAGAGCGAGGTCTTTAGATTCCAAACTTAGAGGTAATTTTCCTTTCACGAGTGTTACATTCGAATACTTGGAAAATGTCTCTTGAACGTCGTAAAAAGATTCGGCGTAGTAGATATTTCTTCCTAAATCTGCCTCTTGAGAAGATTTGAAATCCGTTGAAGCTGATTCAAATGTATCAAACAAGAATATTGGGGGAGCTATCGTTGTTTCATATAAGTATTCAAAGGAGCCAAGGATGCTACTCATGATGTAACCTCTTCCAGTACCCAATTCAATAAAGGAAGCTTTCGGATCGAGTTTGATTCCAAGATCAGCACACCAAATTGCCTGATGAATTCTTAGAGGGATTCCGTAATCAAAACCACTTGCCTCTATCGCTTTCTTTTCTGCATATTGAAAACGGGGGGTTGACATAAATCCAAAATTGTTTGATGTTGCCATACAGTCTGCTTCAAATTTGTACTTAGGCCCGCGCGAAATCAAAAAACGAATCACTAATGCTAGGCGTTGCATATTTTTGGGTAGACGAGAGATCTTAGAATAGGGGTAAATGATTCGATTAAATGATTTCGCCATTAAATTTAATTCCCCAAATCTACTCAATTCCTGACATATTTCTTTACGTGGCAATTTTGAGTCGCACATTTGAACGTAACTAACGTATCCTACCCGTATGCAAATACTGGTGACTGGTGGGGCTGGTTTCATTGGGTCACATTTGTGTGAGAGATTGATCGAAGATGGCCACATGGTCACGGCCCTAGACAATTTTTCGACGGGTAGGGCATCAAATCTCGTTAGTCTTAAAAATTCAGCAAATTTTGTATTGGTCGAGGGCTCAATTTTGGATGTTGAAACTTTGAACCCTCTTGTACAAAGGGCAGACTTTGTTTTCCATCTCGCAGCGGCAGTCGGAGTTTTCAACATCGTAAACAATCCGTTGGCGAGTTTGCTTACAAATATTCGAGGAACGGAGAATGTTCTAGAAGCGGCGCATGCATCAAACACACCGGTCTTTTTGACAAGTAGCAGTGAAGTATATGGGAAGAATGTTTCGGATTCTCTCAAAGAGAGTGATGATCGAGTTCTTGGTAGTCCTGTTACTTTGCGATGGTCATATAGTGAGGCCAAGGCAATTGATGAGTCATTGGCATATGCTTACTTCATTGAAAAAAAGTTAGAGACGCGGATAGTTAGATTTTTTAATACAGTCGGACCGCGTCAACTAGGCGCATATGGGATGGTAGTCCCGCGTTTTGTTCAGTCAGCTCTTGCACATGAACCGATAACTATTTATGGTGATGGAAACCAGACGCGCTGCTTTGCTCATGTTTATGACGTAATCGATGCTGTAATTGCAATTGCCTTTGCTGAAAATACAGTCGGTAAAGTCATTAACATCGGAAATGATTTTGAAATTTCAATCAATGCATTAGCTCAAAAGATCATCAAGGAAACTAGTTCAAAGAGTGAGATCATTCATGTTCCGTATGAAGAGGCGTATGGTGATGGCTTTGAAGATATGGAACGCCGTGTTCCTAACATTGAATTGATTAACCATTTGGTTGGCTGGCAGCCAAAGCGCAATCTCTCAACAATCATTAGCGATATGTCCGCTGAGATAAGGAAGCAATCCTAAAGCGGTGTGACCCCTAAGGTTCCATTGAAGGAGTTAGTGCAATCTAAAATTTGGATACCTTTGACCAGTAACTGCTTTATGTCCATGCCTGGTTGCTTGGTAGCTAGAATTGCAATATCGCAGTGCCAATCTAGATCAACTGGTTCTGAGCCTTCCCAGACGGATACAAGCGGGTCGTGCCAGGCAACAACTGCACCAAGAGCGTTCAAATGATTTCGAAGTGCCGAGACCGGTGTCTCACGGACATCGCCCACGCCTGGTTTGTAAGCAACGCCAAGGATTAGAACTTTAGGATTACTAATGCCTTGACCAACCATGCCTAGCGCTCGTTCCGCAACATATCTAGGCATTGCATGGTTGATTGAATCTGCTGACTCCACAAACGTTGCGGCTCCGCCATTCTCACGTGCCCACCAAGTTAAGTACAAAGGATCAACTGGGATGCAATGTCCGCCAACTCCAACTCCTGGCCTAAACGGCATAAATCCGTAAGGTTTTGTTGAAGCTGCATCAATCACTTCTTGAACGCTAATTCCTGAGATCGAACAAAGTTGCGTAAACTCATTTACTAAAGCGATGTTTACTAAACGAAAAGTATTTTCAAGAAGCTTAGCGGCCTCTGCAACCTCAGGGGTTGAAACTGAAATGGCTGCATCACATATAGATTCATAGAATGCGAGCGCTCGTTTTTTTGACTCTGCATCAATTGCTCCAACAAGCCGCGGTGTATTTTTCTGATTCCATGCTGTGTCGGCGGGATTAACCCGCTCTGGAGCACTGGCAAAATATACACGTTTTGAGTTTGTTGGCTTAAGTGAATTAACTATTGGAATAATTATTTCTCTCAAAGTTCCTGGATAGGATGTCGACTCACTAACAACTAAAGCCTCATCTGAAACGTAAGGTGAAATCCCAGTTGCTGCACTTTTTAGCAAATCCAGATCTGGCTCACGTTTTTCATTTAGAGGAGTGGGTACGCAAATGGTAATTACAGAAGCTTCCGTTACCGAGGAAAAATCATCAGTTGCCCTGTACGCTCCCGAAGCGAGGGCTGATTGCAACTTCAAATCAGAGATATCTTCAACGGGGCTTGATCCGCTATTAATCTGGGCAACTTTCGCCTCAAAATTATCGACCCCAATTACTGTCCACCCGGCATCCACTGCGGCCATAGCCAAAGGAAGCCCAACGTAGCCTTGGCCTATTATGGCTAGAACTTGGCCGTGTTGAGCGCGCATGTAGAGAATCCTAACTGCCAAATAGAACTTTACCTGCAGGCGGCGACCCCGTTCCTAGCCCATCCTTCACAGAACCAGTGTCCAATCGCCTTCATTCGCCTTTGGGTGTTGTTTTGGGGGAAGATTAGTAAATGAGTAACCCAAACCAGGCCCTTATCCGAGTGATGCGCGTTATCGCCCGAATGAATGTTGGTGGGCCTGCCGTTCAAGTGACAGGGCTGATGCGGGGATTCAATACAAGCGAGTTCGATCATCGTCTGTACACAGGTTTTTGTGCGGCTGATGAAGCTGATTACTTAGAGTCAAACGCTACTGATGTTCCGGCGATTCGAATAGCTGGTTTGGGCAGACGAGTGAGTCTAGCCTCAGATATCAGGGCATTCATCGGCTTGGTCAGAGACATTCGTGATTTCAAACCACACATAATTCATACACATACTGCAAAAGCAGGATTCTTGGGTCGTATTGCTTCGTTAGTATCCATGCAGCCTTCAATTCGTGTACACACGTTCCACGGTCACTTACTCAACGGATACTTTGGTTGGTACAAGAGATTGTTACTTATCACAGCAGAAAAGTTTTTGGCAACATTTACACACCAGTTATTGGCCGTTGGAGATAAAGTACGTCAGGATTTACTTACTGTCAGGGTTGGCAACCTTAAGAAGTTCGACATTATGCCACCTGGTTTAGAGATTGGTAACCTGCCGAATAAGAGAGAATCTCAGGAATTTTATGGGTTGCCCAAAAATACTTTGCATTGTGCTTTTATTGGTCGAGTTACAAAGATAAAGCGTCCTGATAGATTTCTCGATGTAGTTAGTGAAGTTAAGAAACGCGGTATCAATGTTGATTTTTTTATCGCCGGAGATGGTGAACAATTAGAAATGTGTCGCGAAAGAATCAATCGAGATGATCTGCCAGTGATTATCTTGGGTTGGCAAAACAACATAGAAAAACTGTTAGCTGCAGCGGACATGATGATCTTAACGAGTGATAATGAGGGAACTCCCTTGAGTCTGATTCAAGCTGGAATGGCTGGCTTGCCTGTTGTAGCCACCAAAGTTGGTTCTGTGCCTGAAGTCGTTCTTGATGGCGTAACTGGAATCATCACGGGCTCAGGCATTAGTGAAATTGCTGATGAAATAGAGAAATTAGCCAAAGACAGCAGTTTGCGTGAAAAATTGGGATCCGCAGCTCGGGATTTTACACTTGCTAATTTTGGAGTTAAGAGACTAGTACGGGATCACGAAGAGATTTATAAGCGTTTGATTGCTAGTCAAGCCAAGTCCTAGCCCAAAGCTCCAACATCAACATCGGCCAGATTTGGTTGTCCTTATTTTCGCCAGACATATGAATGTCGATTGTCTTTTTTACCTCAATTGGATTAAACCACCCACGTTGTGATGAAGTGTTATCGGTGAGAGTATCAATAACCATCTCCTTCATTCCGGTGCGCAACCATTCAGCACGTGGAATACCAAACCCCATTTTTGGTCTATCAATGAGCTCTGCAGGCACAAGCGAACGGGCAACATCTTTGAGAATATGTTTAGTTTCGAAACCTTTAATCTTATACTTGTCAGGCAAAGATACGCCCCACTCGACTACGTTGACATCAAGCATTGGGGACCTGAGTTCTAAACTGTTTGCCATCGTGGCTATGTCAACTTTGGTGAGAATATCTCCAGGTAAATAGTAAGTTAAGTCAGAGCGCACCAATTGGTTTAGTTTTGAAAATTCTATTCCTTGATTAAAATGATCACGAAAATCAATTGCAATTGATTCTTCGTATATTCCACTACAAAGTAAGTTCTGCAGAACCACTCTTTGAGTTAATGACTGGATTGAGAAATACCGTTCGGCCATAGACGGCATGGCCTTTAATTGTGTCCCAGCACGAGATAACTTCCTTTTTTGGCTAAGGGGGCTCTTATTAATAATCTTGCTTCCAAATTTGGCAACACCCAGAACTGGGTTAAGTGTTTGAAGAATTGGCGTAGCCAAGTATCGGTCGTAGCCACCAAAAACCTCATCACCTCCGTCACCGCTCAGGGCAACAACTAAATCTTCTCGGGCAAATTTTGCCAATAAATAAGTAGGAACTATCGATGAGTCGGCAAAGGGTTGATCCAAAACATGAGAAATCTTCTCAACAACTAATGCTGGATCGGGGCTAAGTATCTCTTCGTGATGGTTTGTGCCTAAATATTGTGCCACTTGACGTGCATGGTGGGCCTCGTTGAATTGGGCACTATGAAATCCAATTGAATAAGTTTGAACCTTCTGATCCATTAGCTTCGCCATATAAGCGGTTATTACAGTTGAGTCATAGCCTCCGCTTAGAAAGGATCCCAATGGGCGCTCAGAGATTAAGCGGCGGGACACCGCCGCCTCAATCAATTCCTTAGTAGTTTCGAGAGCTTCCTCGTATGAAATTTTTATTTTTGTTTCATAATCTAGAGCCCAATACACAAAGGTGTTTGTCGTACCATTACGCCAACTTGTCACCGACGCAGGTGGAACCTGCTGGATTTCATTAAAGGCAGAGTTAGGGGAATTGATATAACCGTACTGCATTACCTCTGAAATCATTTCACTTCGAAGAGTTCTGTCTGGCCGAGCCAGCATAAGTGCACGAACCTCAGATGCAAAGAGTAAGGTCCCGTCATTCAATTGTGAGATCCACAAGGGCTTCTTGCCCATCCTGTCTCGAATAAGGTGAAGTGAATTATCCCTAGCATCGTGAATTGCTATAGCAAACATTCCATTGAGTTTGCTAACAAAATCTAAACCAAACCGCAAATAAAGGTTGATGATGACTTCGGATTCACTCGAGCTTCGACAGTGAACACCATGTTGTTCCAATTCGTGCCGTAATTCGCGGAAGTTGTAGATCTCGCCATTAAAAACCAGGTTAATACGCCCGGTTTCGTCCGATGCAGGTTGCTTTCCTGCGGCGATTTCAACAATGGCCAATCTACCCATCCCAAGGCCAATTCCTGAATTTACATAGGTACCTCTATCATCAGGGCCACGGTGTTCGAGTGAAGTGAGTTGAGCATCCAAGAGTTGCTTGGTCGGCGCACTGGGCCCAACTCCGCCGGTAATTCCGCACATGTGAGCAGTGCTTAATCTACGGTTGCCGGGCCGTTAGCGACACTCTGGCCAAATTCTTTAAGCCAGTTAACGGTTTCATATAAAGCGTCTTCAAATGGTTTTGGAATAACGGTGGGAAAGAGCTTCTTTAACAAAACTGGATCATTTTGCGATTCTTTAACATCGCCCAATCGTTCTGGTTTATAGTTAACTTGCAGGCCTGGGAAGTGTTTTTTTAAAATCTGAATAGTTTGGTTAAGGGATATCCGGTTGCCATATGCCAAGTTCATGGCACCTTCTGTTAAAACCCTCTCCTCCAAGGCCGTAATTGCAATGTCTAACACTGTGTCTACATAAGTGAAATCGCGAGATGCACTGCCGTCTCCGTATACATCAATTGCTTTTCCTTGCATAGCTAACCAGATCCATTTCGGTAAAACTGCCGCGTATTCGTGGTCGGGGCGTTGGCGGGGTCCAAAGACGTTGAAGAATCGCAATAGGGTTGTAGG
>JACCDK010124443.1_pt1 | contig 14819 bp, 11 predicted proteins | sample 7445871 | NCBI WGS metagenome assembly JACCDK01 (sample SAMN15323436, study PRJNA562643) | freshwater metagenome | isolation source: river surface water | place: USA:Blue River Watershed | collected 2017-08-15 | reverse complement strand
TATTTTTGAAGAGTTCAAGGGAACGGGTAATATGGAATTGGTATTGGATCGTCGTTTAGCGAATAAGCGTATTTTCCCAGCCATAGATTTAACAGGATCAAGTACGCGTCGTGACGATTTATTATTATCTGCCGATGTGTTACAAAGAATGAATATTTTACGTTTATTCTTAAATGACATGAACACCGACGAAGCAATGAACGAATTATTAAAACGCATGCGCGGTACTAAAGATAATGAAGAGTTTTTAGCGAGTATGAATCGTTAGGAACCAATAAATATTAGGTAAAGAGTAAACCTAAATCAATACCACCGATAAACGGTGGCATTGAAAAAATCATAAGAGGAAAAATAAAAAGGCGCTATATTTTTATATAGCGCCTTTTTTGCGGATCTAGTCCTTGAAATAATTATTGTTTTCAATTTCTGCACGCACTTTATCGGGCACCAAATATCGAATGGTAATTCCTTCTTTGCGATTGTTGCGAATAAGTGTTGCAGACAATTCCAACATAGGGGCTTCTAAATAATTTACCTTGGCGCCATAAGTTTCTGTGATTTTAAATCCTGGTCTTCGATACACAATGAAACTATAGTTTTTGATAAGCGTTTCGAAATTTTTCCACTTAGGTAAATTTTGAAAACTATCTCCACCCATAATCACCGAAAATTCATGCTGCGGATATTGTTCCGTTAAATAGGTAAGTGTGTCAATGGTATAAGATGGTTTCGGTAATTTAAATTCAATATCAGAAACACGTAATTGCGGATCGTCTTCAATGGCAATATTAGCCAGATGTAATCGATCGTATTCATTTAATAAAGTTCCTTGTGCTTTGTGTGGATTTTGTGGGGAAACCACCAACCACACTTGTTTAAGGTCCGAATGATTGGCAATATAACTTGCTACCATTAAGTGCCCATTATGAATGGGATTAAAGCTACCAAAAAACAAACCTATTTTCATAATAATTTATTGATTATCAGCGACTTGTGTTGTTTTTATTGTGTAATGAGTATGCTTTTTGCCTCGTCCATTCTTAGACTTAATTGATACCCAGCCACCGTAATACTAATTGGATCTCCTAGTGGTGCAATTTGCTCAACAGTAATCAACTCACCAGGAATACAACCCATCTCCATTAATTTTAAAAATATTTCATCATTTTCAAAAGAATGAATAGTGCCCGACTCACCAATTTGTAGCTCTGATAATTTCTTCATAATTGACTACAAATATAGTTTCATTTCTATGATAAATACTTACGAGATTTGGAGCAATAATTTTGTGCTTTTTTCGTATAAATATTTGAAAGACATTCAACTATGAGCAGGAGCATCTTCTTTAATAAGGCCGACAAATCCATTACCCTGGGTAATCGCGTTGCGCTGAAGGGCTTCCTTGAAAAACAAATCAAAAAAGAAGGGCTTTCAATTGAATGCCTTCAATATGTTTTTTGTTCGGACAAATACCTATTAGGTATTAATAAGCAGTTTTTAAACCACGATTACTATACGGATATCATCAGTTTTGACCTCTCGGAAACCAGGGGTCAATTAATTGGTGACATTTATATAAGCGTTGATAGAGTAAAAGAGAATGCAAAAACAATGAAGACTACCCAGGGAAATGAGTTGTTAAGGGTGATTTTCCATGGTGCTTTGCATTTTTGTGGCTACAAAGACAAGAAACCGGGGGATGCCAAATTAATGAGGTCCATGGAAGACAAGTGGCTGAAGGCGTATTTGAAATTGACGAAGTAGTGCGTTTAAATAAATCTTTCTCCTTTATCAGAAGCTTTGCTTCTTCTTGTTCCACGTGGAACAATTATTAGAACGAAGTAGCTAGTGGTTGAAATAAATACTAAATATTAAAACGTTCCACGTGGAACGTTTTAATATAAAATACCATCTTATCTTTGCAACCTTATGTTTCCAAAATACAATGTAATCGTAGTAGGGGCCGGTCATGCCGGATGTGAGGCAGCGGCGGCGGCGGCCAATATGGGTAGCAAGGTTTTGCTTGTAACCATGAATATGCAGACCATTGCTCAAATGAGTTGTAATCCAGCCATGGGTGGAAGTGCCAAGGGCCAAATTATAAGAGAGATTGATGCACTAGGCGGATACAGCGGAATTGTCTCCGACCTAAGTACCATTCAATTTAGGATGTTGAATAAAAGCAAGGGGCCGGCCATGTGGAGTCCAAGGACCCAAAACGATAGGCATTTATTTGCTTCCAAGTGGAGAGAATTATTAGAACAAACCCCCAATGTAGATTTTTACCAAGATTCCGTGAATGAATTAATCATTAAAAATGGTAAGGCTTCTGGTGTAAAAACAAGTCTAGGCCATTTAATTGAAGCCGATGCGGTGGTCATTACAAGTGGTACATTTTTAAATGGTATCATACATATTGGGGAAAAGCAAATTGGAGGGGGTCGTGTTGCAGAAAAAGCAGCAACAGGCATAACCGAACAATTGGTTTCCTTTGGAATGGAATCAGATAGACTGAAAACCGGAACCCCGCCAAGGGTGGATGGTCGTAGTTTAGATTATAGTAAAATGGAAGAGCAAAAAGGAGACGAGGAAGTGGTGGGTTTTTCTTATTTGAATACACCAAAGGTTAAACCCGAAAATCAACGCTCCTGCTGGATTACCTATACCGATACGATCGTGCATGATATTTTAAAAACAGGTTTTGATCGTAGCCCTATGTACGCTGGCCGAATTGAGGGGGTGGGTCCAAGGTATTGCCCAAGCATTGAAGACAAAATAAATAGATTCGCAGAAAGAGAAAGACATCAGCTATTTGTAGAACCTGAGGGATGGAATACCGTTGAAATATATGTAAACGGGTTTAGTACCAGCTTACCATAAGATGTTCAGTACGAAGCTCTTCGTAAAGTTCCTGGCTTTGAGCATGCGCGCATGTTCCGCCCCGGTTATGCCATTGAATATGATTTTTTTCAACCTACCCAATTAAAATATACACTCGAAACCAAGGCCATTGAAAACCTTTATTTCGCAGGACAAATAAATGGTACCACAGGATATGAGGAAGCCGCTTGCCAGGGAATTATGGCCGGCATAAATGCACACTTAAAAATAACAGATCAAGCACCGTTTATTTTACACCGAAGTGATGCCTATATTGGCGTATTGATTGATGACCTTATTGGAAAATGAACCAACGAGCCTTATAGAATGTTTACTTCAAGGGCTGAATTTAGAACACTACTAAGACAGGATAATGCAGACATACGCTTAACCGAAATGAGTTACAAATTGGGTTTAGCAAAGGAGGAAAGAATGAAGCGTGTTGATTTTAAAAATAAGGAAGTAGCTGAGATTAAAAATATATTAAATACACAAGCGATAGAGCCAACCGAAATAAACGAATTTCTACAAAGTATTGATTCTGCCGCTTTGAATGAAAAACAAAAAGCGTCGAAATTGGTGCTGAGACCGAATATTAGCCTTTCTCAAATTATTCAACACTCCATTCCTTTAAAAGAAAAATTAACAGACAAGGAAACAGAATGTTTGGAACAAGCCGAGATTCAAGTGAAGTACGAGCGGTATATTGAAAAGGAAAAAGAAATTGTAGATCGTATGGCCTCTCTTGAAAATTTAATCATTCCCGAAAACTTTGATTACGATAAAGTAGCGGCGCTTTCCATTGAAGCACTACAAAAATTTAAGAAAGTACGCCCAGTAACCATTGGTCAAGCAAGCAGAATAAGTGGCGTGAACCCTAGCGACGTACAAATTTTAATGGTTTACATGGGCAGGTAACCATTTATCAAAAAATTAATACATCCCCTTCGTTGAATCGTTGTTTTTAGTAGCTTTAGAAAGACGTATCGTCTTTATTTTTTACTAAAACAAAATCAACCGCGTATGAGGAGGATTATTTTATCACTTCTTTTGCTAGTTATTGGAACAGCTGCTATCGCGCAGGAAACTTTTCCAATAAATGGTGTTAGAGATGTGAGAGCCGGTGTGTATGCATTTACCAATGCCACCATTGTTCAAAACGAAAAAACAACCATTGAAAAAGGAACCCTTGTTATTAAACAAGGAAAAATAGTTGCGGTAGGTGCAGCGGTTGAAATTCCAAAAGAAGCAATTGTTGTAGATTGTAGTGGTAAGTTTATATACCCTAGTTTTATCGATCCATTAACAGACTATGGTGCGAATACACCCAAGCGTGCTACTACTGGATTTAACTTTGGCGCACCAACACAATTTTTATCAAATAAAGCGGGCGCTTATAACTGGAACCAAGCAATTAAACCAGAAATCAATGCGGTAGAGTCTTTTAGCATTGACGAAACAGCTGCAGCAGGATTTAGAAATAATGGGTACGGTGTGGTATTTACGCATGTAAAAGACGGTATTGTAAGAGGAACGGGTGCGGTAGTTACACTAGCCGGCACAAACGAAAATAAAGCCGTATTAAAAACAAAAGCAGCACAAGTATTTTCATTTGATAAAGGCATATCAACACAATCTTATCCAAGTAGTTTAATGGGTAGTATTGCTTTATTGCGGCAAACTTATTTAGATGCAAAATGGTATGCCAACAAGCCCGCTACCGAGGGGGTTAACCTGTCATTAGATGCTTTTAATGCCAATGCATCCTTGCCACAAATTTTTGTGGCCGACGACAAGTGGTCAACTTTAAGAGCTGATCGTATCGCTAAAGAATTTGGCACACAATATATTATTAGAGGGGGTGACAATGGCTATCAAAGAATTGACGAATTAGCAAAAACAAAAGCTTCTTATATCTTAGGTATCGACTTCCCGGCAGCCATGGATGTAGAAGATGCCAATGATGCAAGATTTTTAGCTTTATCTGAAATGAAACATTGGGAATTAGCGCCAACCAACCCGGCTGCATTTGAAAAAGCGGGTATCAATTTTAGTATCAGCGCCTCAGAGATGAGAGATGGTAAACAATTTTTAACCAACCTTAGAAAAGCGGTACAATATGGTTTATCAGAATCAAAAGCATTAGAGGCGTTGACTAAAACACCTGCACAACAAATTGGTGTATATGACCAAGTGGGTTCTTTGGAGTCTGGCAAATTAGCCAACTTCTTAATTACAACAGAATCCCTATTTAACAACAACGCTAAAATTATTGAAAACTGGATTCAAGGAAATAAATATGATGTAAATACTGCAGAGTGGAACAACTATGCCGGTAAATACAAATTAACCATCAACAACGATGGAACAAAAACAGATTATACCGTTGAACTTAAAAAAGATTTGTCAGCAAATATTATTGCTGGAGATACCCTAGCAGGGAAAGTGAGTGTAAGCGAGTCTTTGGTGAAAATTAGTTTTCCTGAAAGAAAAGGCCGTGGGGCTGAAAGCATTCGTTTAAGTGGTGTAATCGCCGATGGAAGCATGAACGGATTTGGTACAGACGCAAAAGGAGCAAATATAACCTGGTCTGCTAGCTTGGTTACCCCGGCTACAGCAGCTCCTGCCGAAAAGAAAACAACCGAACCCATTAAATTAATTTCAAAAGTTACCTATCCTTTTGTTGGATTGGGTAACGAAGCCATACCACAACAGGAAACCATTTTAATTAAAAATGCTACCGTGTGGACCAACGAAAAAGAAGGGAACCTGGCAAATACAGATGTCTTATTAAAAGCAGGTAAGATTGCAAAAATTGGAAAAGGTTTGACGGAAGCAAGCGCAAGAGTAATTGATGGTACGGGTAAATATTTGAGCGCGGGTATTATTGATGAGCACTCTCATATTGCAGCACTTTCTATTAACGAAGGCGCCGAATCTGTTACCGCTGAAGTGCGCGTGGGTGACAACATGAATCCAGAGGACATTAATATATATCGTCAGCTAAGTGGTGGTGTTACCTCCTCTCATATTTTACATGGTAGTGCCAATACCGTAGGAGGACAAACTCAATTAATTAAATTAAGATGGGGTACCACCGATGAAGGATTGAAATTTACGGGAGCAGATCCTTTTATCAAGTTTGCATTGGGTGAAAATGTAAAGCGCACCACTTCGACGAATAACAATCGTTTTCCAGATACCAGAATGGGTGTGGAAGAGGTGTTGACTGACGCCTTTGATAGAGCGGTAGATTATCAAAAAGCAATGAAAGCAAATCCTACTACTACCAGAAGAGATTTGGAATTGGAGGCTTTAACCGAAATCATGAATAAAAAACGTTTTATCACTTGTCACTCATATGTTCAAACTGAAATCACTTATGCAATGCGCGTGATTGAAAAATTCAAAGCACAGGGTTATGATTTCAACGTGAACACCTTCACGCATATTTTAGATGGCTATAAAGTGGCAGATAAAATGAAAGCACACGGATCTAGTGCAGCCACTTTCTCTGACTGGTTTGCTTATAAAACCGAAGTAACAGACGCTATTGCATATAATGCAGCAATCATGCACAATGTGGGTGTAAATACTGTGATTAATTCTGATGATGCAGAAATGGCGCGCCGTTTGAATCAAGAAGCAGGAAAGGCGGTTAAATATGGTGGCGTACCCGAAGAGGAGGCTTTTAAAATGGTGACTTTAAATCCAGCAAAAGCACTTCATGTAGATCATAAGGTTGGAAGTATAAAAGTGGGCAAGGATGCGGATGTGGTTTTATGGAGCGACATTCCTTTAAGCATTTATGCAAAAGCCTTATACACTATTGTAGATGGTACAGTTTATTTTGATCGTGAAAAAGATGCTGAAAAAAGTAAGCAAATAAAGGCAGAACGGACCAAATTGATTCAAAAAATGCTTGGTGAAAAAAGAGCAGGCATGCCAACAAGACCCGCGATGCCAACAACACAAATTTTATTAGAGTGTGGAGACCATGATCATATGGAGGGGCTTAACACTATTTACGAAACTCAAAAAAACTAAACCATGCAAAAGAAAAATTTAAGCATTATCGCTCTTGCATTGTTAGGTTTAACAGCAAGTGCTCAAGACAATGTCTATCCAGCAGGAAAACAAAAGGGGGTGACCGTAATCACACACGCAACTGTGCATGTGGGTAATGGAACAACCTTAACAGACGCGTCTGTATCCTTTGAAAATGGAAAAATTACCGGGGTCGGTAACATAGTTGCCCCCGCAGGTGCTACCCTTATTGACGGAACGGGTAAACACCTTTATCCAGGACTCATTTTGCCCAGTTCTGATTTGGGTTTAAGAGAAATTAGTTCGGGGGTTCGTGGTAGCAATGACTTTGCTGAAATTGGTGAAAACAATGCCAATATAAGATCAATTGTTGCGTACAACACGGATTCAAAAATAATTGGGGTATTGCGTGAGAACGGAATTTTATTGGCTGGCGTTGCACCGCAGGGTGAATTAATTGAAGGGCAAGCAAGTGTTGTACAACTTGATGCTTGGAACTATGAAGACGCTGTTTATAAAATGGACAACGGTCTCTATATTAATATGCCTAGCTTAATGCCGCGTCGTGGTGGTCGTGTGGCCTTTATGCGCCCGGGTCCCGCAGGTGATCCTACAAAAGCGGCAATGGATAAAATTGAAACCATTAAAGCCTTCTTCCATGATGCTAAAGCATATTATCAAGAAAAAACACATACTGCTAATAATTTAAAACTAGAAGCGGTGCGCGGATTATTTGAGGGTAAACAAAAATTGTTTGTACGCGCTAATGAGGTGAAACAAATGTTGCTTGCAATGGATCTTGCAAAAACTTTTGGATTTAAATTAGTGATTGTGGGCGGAACAGAAGCCTATCAAATTGCTGGTTTATTAGCCGAGCAAAATGTTGCTATCATTTTGGATCGTCAACACAGTTTACCAAGTATGGAGGATGATGATGTGGATCAGCCTTACAAAACACCAGCGGCTTTACAAAAAGCAGGTGTATTGTTTTGTTTGAATGACACCCACGATCAAAGTCGTTTTAGAAACCTAGCATTCAATGCGGGAACTGCTGCTACTTATGGTTTAACCAAGGAGCAAGCACTTTCTGCAGTAACACTAAATCCTGCTAAAATTTTGGGCATCGATGACAAAGCGGGCACATTAGAAAACGGAAAAGACGCCAACTTGTTGATGGTTAATGGTGACTTATTAGACATGAAATCAAGCGTGATTACTCAAGCTTTTATTCAGGGCCGCACTGTTTCTTTGGATAATAAAGGCAAACAATTGTATGAGCGCTTTAAGCACAAATACCAATTGAAATAAACCAACAGGAATTCCTGTACAATGTGAAATGAATCTAGCATTGTATTGGTGGAAAAATAAGTTTCCTCCCAGCTCGGTAAAACTGAACTGGGAGGATTTTTTTTGGTTAACTTAGCAACATGTCTAAAAAACTATATTTACTTGACGCGCTGGCATTAATTTACAGGGCCTATTATGCACTTATTCGCACTCCAAGAATTACGAGTACGGGGATTAACACCAATGCGCAATTTGGATTTACCAACACTTTGTTGGAAATTATTAAAAAAGAAAATCCGTCTCATATTGCAGTGTGTTTTGATACACACGCGCCTACCGAACGTCATACCGATTTTACAGACTACAAAGCAAACCGCGAAGAAGCGCCAGAAGATTTATTAAGTTCACTACCACATATTAAAGCCATCATTGAGGGATTTAATATACCCGTGGTGGAATGTGATGGTTATGAGGCAGACGATGTAATAGGCACGCTAGCTTGGCAGGCAGCAGATATGGGTTATGAGGTTTATATGGTAACCCCCGACAAGGATTATGGACAATTGCTGGTTAAACCCAATGTATATATGTGGAAGCCGCCTGCATTTGGTAATGAAAGAGAAATTTTAGATGCAGAAAAAATTAAAGCAAAATGGGATATCGCGCGCGTAGATCAAGTCATTGATATGTTGGGATTAATGGGAGACGCAGCAGATAATATTCCGGGAATTCCTGGCGTGGGTGAAAAAACAGCAGCCAAGTTGTTGAAAGAATATGATACACTTGAGGGGGTGTTGGCAAATGCCGATAAAATAAAGGGGGCCATGGGAGAGAAAGTGAGAGCAGGTAAAGATTCTGCCATCATGAGTAAAAAATTAGCCACCATTATCACCAATGTACCCGTACAGTTTCATGAAGAAGATTATCGCTTATCAGAAAAAAATATTCCTGCATTAACAGAAATATTTAATTTATTAGAATTCAAAACCCTGGGCAAGCGAATTTTGGGGAGCGACTTTGAGGTTGTCACTGATGCCGCAAAAGAGAAGCAGGTAGATCTTTTTGGTAATGAAGTAAAACAAGCCAAAGAAAAAATAGTTAAAAACAAAAATGCAGGGGTGGCAGAACCATTAGCGCAAAATCAGGAGCAGGATGTCAATGATGTTGATGTTACTGCTATAGAGGAGGAGGAGGAAGCCCCGCAGTTAATCGTCAATAAAAACATTAACAACACCGAACATAAATATATTGCGGTTGTAGGGGATGATGCGATTCAACAACTTGTTGCAACGTTACAAAAAGAAAAAGAAATTTGTATTGATACCGAAACAACAGGAATTGATGCAAATAATGTAGCGTTGGTGGGTTTAAGTTTTTCTATCAAGGAGCACGAGGGTTATTATATTCCTGTAGCCAATGAGGGCGAGGGCGAAGATGGTGCTAAGCATATATTGGGTTTGTTTAAGCCGCTTTTTGAAAACACCGAAATTACCTGGATAGGACAAAACCTTAAATATGATTTCTTGGTGTTGAAGTGGTATGACATTTTAATAAAGGGAAAAACATTTGACACCATGTTGGCCCACTATGTTATTGAACCCGAGGGTAGGCGTAGTATGGATTTATTAAGTGCACAGTTTTTGGGTTATGAACCCGTTTCCATTGAAAGTTTAATTGGAAAGAAGGGGAAAAACCAAGGAACTATGCGGGATGTGGACCTAGCACAAATAACCGAATATGCGGCCGAGGATGCAGACATTACGCTTCAATTAAAAAATTGCTTTGCGCCCATGTTAACTAAAAAGGGCGTTACCCGTGTTTTTGAAGAAGTTGAAAATCCGCTTGTTCGCGTACTAGTAGATATGGAGTATGAGGGAGTAAAAGTAGATACAGCATTTTTAAATGAGTATAGTAAAGTATTAGAGGAAGACGCCAAGAAAGCAGAGGAAAGCGTTTTTAAGCAAGCGGGTGTAAGGTTTAATTTAGCCTCTCCCAAACAATTGGGGGAAGTGTTGTTTGATGTTTTAAAATTAGACCCGAAAGCTAAAAAAACAAAAACGGGTCAATATGCAACCGGAGAAGATGTGTTGTCTAAAATGGCTGGTAAACATAAAATAGTAGAGGATATTTTAAATTTTAGAGAACTAACAAAATTAAAATCTACCTATGTGGATGCCATACCTGCATTAATAAATCCTAAAACAGGAAGAATCCACACTAGTTATGCTCAGGCGGTAGCTGTAACTGGTAGACTAAGTAGCACTAATCCAAATTTGCAAAACATTCCAATTCGTTCTGAAAGGGGAAGAGAAATAAGAAAAGCATTTGTACCAAGGGATCCAAATAGAATTTTAGTGAGCGCCGATTATTCTCAAATAGAGTTAAGAATTGTAGCGGCAATCAGCGGAGATCCCAATATGTGTGATGCATTTAAACAAGGAAAGGACATTCACACGGCCACTGCAGCAAAAGTATATGGTATAGAGGAGGAGGATGTAACCAAGGAAATGCGCTACAAAGCAAAAAGCGTCAACTTTGGAATTATATATGGTCAGGGTGCATTTGGGCTTGCTGAAAATTTAAATATTTCTAGAACTGAAGCAAAAGAAATTATTGATAATTATAAAAAGGAGTTTCCTAATATTCAAAAATATATGGATCAACAAATAAACAACGCTAAAGCGCTTGGTTTTGTTGAAACACTTATGGGGCGGAAGCGTTGGTTAAGAGATATCAATAGTTCAAACTTTACAGTAAGGGGTTTTGCGGAGCGAAACGCAATTAACTCTCCCATTCAGGGGTCGGCTGCAGATATGATTAAATTAGCAATGATTCGTGTACATGAGGAAATGAAAAAGAAACACTGGGAATCTAAAATGATATTACAGGTGCACGATGAATTGGTTTTTGATGCGGTAGAGGCTGAATTACCCGCACTAAAAGAATTGATTTTAAACTGTATGACTTCTGCAATGATCCTGCCTAATGAAGTACCCGTGGAAGCGGAGATTGGTGTAGGAAAAAATTGGTTAGAAGCGCACTAGTTTTTCACTAGTCTTTTCTTTTATAAACTGGCACCGTACTACATGGCTCGCCAAACATAATACTTTTTACAGAAGGCCTTAACTTTTGTGTGATGGCTACGTAGGCGCTTTCCTGTATGGGCGTTTCTCCACAACCTTTTATAACAACCCTTTGATCTTGATAACTTGCGGGATCAATCTTGTTGATATTTTCTAAAATTAATTGTTCTCTTACTTTGTTGATATCTCCAAAATAAACAGAATGGGCATATGGTTGAAGATTTGAAACAATGAGCATATTGGCCCACATAGGAATAATGGCGTCTGTTGAACAAAAAACACCCACAATTTTATCTTTATAAATTGGCCAATCAATGGCGTTAAGTGCTGCGCGAAATTCTTTTTCTTTTAAAATTAACTCCATAAATAAATGGGGCTTAATATCAAAAACCACTATTTCGTTATTCGGTAAAAACGTAGCAAGGTCCACCGACATGATTCCGCTTTCAGCAACTTTATTATTGATTGGTAATGACATAACACAAAATTAGTACAATAAAGGGATAATAAAAAAGCCCCAGTAATTGGGGCTTCTTATTGATAGACCTTGTATTTTAAAACAGTTTTGCTCGATTATCAACAATCTTAGCCGACTTTTTTAATGCCGAACTTCCCCTAAACACAATGCTTCTTAATCTTGCTAATTGCTCTTCTTTAAATGTTAAAAGATCTTGTTGTGCTGGTTTTGCGGAGGATGCGCCCACAGACAACACAAAAACACCCACATTTCCTGCAATAGGTTGACTTACTTTATTAACCAATGTTTTATTAAATGCAGCACCGATTAATTTTGGTTCATTTCCAATGCCAGGAATAAGAGCATTCGCAAATGTTAAGCTATCTGCTTTTTGTACAATGGTTTTTACGCTAGCGGCAATGGCTTCTAAGTTGTTGCCCTTTAATGTAGCTTTAATTTTTTCTGCTTTCTTTTGGTCTCTAATAATTCCTTCCACCTGGGGTCTTGCAGATTCTACGCTTGCTAAACCAGTTTTATCTTCCCCTGTAATCAATGCTACTACAAATGCGTCACCGATTTCAAAAGGCTCAGAAACCGTGTTTACATCGTTGTCAAAAATCCAACGAACGGTTTGTCTTGTTTCACCCAATCCTTGTATTTCGTAATCTGTTGCTTTTATTTTATTAGCGGGTATAATTTGCTTATTTAATTTAACTGCATTCGCATTAAATGACTTAGCGTCTTTGCTACTAGAAGCAAATTTAGCTGCCTCCGTAGAAGCGGCAGTGGTTGTTTCAGTGCTAGGTATGATTGCTTTAGATAAATACGCTATGTTATAGGCTGGTCCGCGGGGTGTTTGTTTGGTGATTTCTACATAATGATATCCATACTCTGTTTTCACCACACCCTTTGTTCCTGCGTTATTCTCAAAAACATAGTTACTTAAGGCTTGAGGAAGATTTTGGGTTTGTGTTAAAGCGCCTAAATTTCCACCTCTTGTTTTACTATCTGCGTCATCAGAATATTTTTCACATAAAGCCTCAAAAGAAGCGCCTGATTTTACTGCACCACTAATACTATCAATTAGTTTTTTAGAGGTACTATCGTCTCTTAATATTCCAGCCTGAGGATTGTTTGATGCAATGAAAATATGTCTAACAGTAGAACTATCTGGTAATTGTTTAATTCCAATCACTTTAGCGATTGTATAATTTTTACCATCAATATAAGGTCCATATATATTACCAACACCAACGTTTAAAACAGAATCTTTTTGTGGTATTTGTAAAATCTTTTTGCTTAAATATCCATTATAGTATGGAATTTCTGTGGATACTTTATTCAAATAACCAGCTGCATCGGTGGTGGTTCTAAAACCTTCCTTTAATGAATTTATTTCGTTTAATGCATTTAAAGAATCTGCTTTTACTGGCGCTGCGCTAAAACCAATATAACTAATGTTTCTGGTGTCCTCTTCCACTTGGTAAGCTGCGCTGTTTTCTTTTAAGTAAGCAGCGATCTCATCATTAGTTACTTTAATGGTGCTGTCAGCAATAGATGTATAAGGCACACCCACATAATTAATAGAAGTGATGGTGTTTGTTTCAGCATATTGTTTTTCAGCTAACCATTTTGGTAATTGTATCCCTCTATTAATTAAAACCTGGTATTTATTAAGAATTCTATTTTCAAATGCAGGTTCAATAAATTGTTTATCTACCTGTTCTTTGTTTTGAATCGCTTCTTTTGTTTTAAGTTTTTTTAATTCAGAAAGTGCATTTCTTGCAGCCGCTTCATTAAATAATCCTGTTGTTTTATCTGTAAACTGTTGTTTAAAAGGAGACTCTTCTCCAAATAAAACATCATCCACTTCTTTATTTGCAACAGTTATTCCTAATTTATCCGCTTCTGTTTTGATCAATAATTTTTCGACCTCCATATTCCACAAATAAGGAACCAACTGCTCTTTACTCACACCTTGATTAGCATATTGTTGTATTTGTTGTTCCAGTTTTTGTTCAAATTCTATTTTATTAATTATTTGACCATTTACTTCTCCTAATGTATTACTATCAGCAGCTCTTTGTTTTTGACCTACTCCATCTTGTAAAATAAATGCGATTAACGCAATAGTAATTAAACCTAAAATGATCCAGGTTCCTCTTTCTCTAATGTTCTGAATAATTGACATATCTAATAATATTATAAGAGGGCAAAAATAAAGTTTTATTTTAACTAAAACTAAGGATAGCACTAATTTTGAGGCAATTTATTAGATTTTAGCAAAGAAAAAATTAACAAAGCATTAGTGGATAAATAAATTTTTAGTGGATATCTATGAAAAAGCCGTGTATAAACCTGAATAAGTAAAGAATAAAAAGATTTGCTGAAAAAAGAAACGATAATAATTATAAAAAATTGGCGTTTTTATACCCGTTAATTAACAGTGTATAAACTGTTAATTGTAAAAGGTGTACTAAAAAAGAAGGTACTATAAATCTGTTATTATTGGATAAAATTCAATGGTATCAATACTTTGAAATATAATTAGAAAATATATACATAATAGATAGCTTGTGTATAAATAAGATATTAAGATATACACAGTCGTAATAGTATTAGTTTGTTTATATAAATGTATTATAGTTTAATACTACAATAGAAATACACATATTGAAATGGAGGAGGATTTGGGTGCGCTCCTTAAAAAAACTACATTTACGCTACTTACAGCAACAGCAACAATATAAGCCCGTAAGCTTTATACAATCCAGTATTTATACTAAAAAAACAAAAACTAAAAATTACTAACTTTATTACTAAAATAATAATATATTGAAAATCAATTACTTAATAAAAATATATAGTTAAATTATAAAAATAGCTAATCAAATTAGTAAAAAAATACTAAAAAATTTAGTTTATTAACAAATTATCCCTATCTTCACCTAAATATTCAAAGAAAAACATAAAACGATTAATTATGAGTACTGCAAACGCTGAAAAATTAAAAGCCCTTAAATTAACCATCGATAAAATCGATAAGGATTATGGTAAGGGTAGTG
>JACCDK011882482.1_pt1 | contig 14821 bp, 9 predicted proteins | sample 7445871 | NCBI WGS metagenome assembly JACCDK01 (sample SAMN15323436, study PRJNA562643) | freshwater metagenome | isolation source: river surface water | place: USA:Blue River Watershed | collected 2017-08-15 | reverse complement strand
AGTTTCATAGTTTCAATATCTTTATCAATTAATTGTTGTAATATTTCTTTTTTCATTAATGGATTTTCTAATGATTTCAATATATCTTCTATATATTTATCAGTTTGACATGCATACAAATAGTGAACTAATAATCTTGTTTGTGATTCTACCCAATCTTTATTTAAATTATTACCTAAATAATATTTGAATGCATTTTCATTGATTATAAATGTGCTACCTCTAATTGAATTATATTTTTTAATATCTTCTTCCCATTCACGTGTTAAATCTGATATTGTTTTATCAAAAGGTAAAATATTTATAGCCTCACTCATTTTGCTACCTCTAAGGAAAGACATTATTGAACCTCTTTGATTGCTTTCAGTAAGAGCTTTAAATGGATTAAAAATATTTGTAGAAATAATTGGATTTCTAGCTATTAACATTAATAAATAGTCATCATCACTAATTTCAGAAGGTTTTGGAAAATCTTGTTTTCCTTCAAAAAAAGCCGATATTAAATGATAACCCCATGAATTTTCTTTTACTATTGATTTAGATGGTATTGGTGTAGCTGGTGTTTCTGGAGCTGCTGGTTTTCCTGGAGCTGGTGGTGGTGCTGGTTTTCCTGGAGTTACAGGTGGTGCTGCTAGTGTTCCTGGAGCTGCTGGTGTTGAGGCTGAATCTAATGATAAAGTTGGAACATAAGGGATTTGGTTTCCTTGTTTATCTAATATAAATGCTTGACCAACTGTAAGGTTTTGTAAAGTTTGATTAGTTACATCTTCAATCGCAAGTTGTTTGGATTCGCTTTCTAAGTTATTTAAAATTGGTTTAGATTTATCAAACAAATCTATGTATTGTTTTTCATAAATAAAAGCTCCAGGAACCATTTTATAGTATTTTTTCATCCAATCTATAATTAAATCATAACTAGCTAAATCTTCAGTTGGTTTAATTTGTCTTCCAGAACCATCTTGTAATGGTAATGATGCTTGTCTAAAAACTATTGAATTATAATAATCTAACATGAAATCTTTAGAAAATTGAGAAATGACTTTAAGACGTTCATGAAATGCTTTATCAAATAATTTAATGTTGTTTTGTTGATTAACCATAAGTGGATAAGCATATAATTCTTGAGCTATAATACCTAAATAAGGTAATTTACTTTTAAATTTATAATCAACTAATTCCGATGGGGATTTGCTTTCAACTTTTTTCTTCATATGGGACATAAAAGAACGATATAATAAATCATATAATCCAATAGTTGTATATGCAGAAATAAAAGTTTCATGAATATCAGTTTGATAGAATCTGTAAAAGAAATCTGGAGTAACTTGAAATATTGATGGTGCTTGATGTTCTCGTCGTAAATCATGATTCATATAAGTATCAAGTAATGAAGAAAATACATAAAAGTTTTCATACATATGTAACCGCCAAACATCAAACCAACTGTTTTGTTCTTTTTCTGTATTAACATCTAAATATCTTCTATCAAATATAAGTTTATGTTGTTCTTTTTGTTTTGTATATTGTGTAATGGTTCCAAGTTTTAATTTTTTATTTGTTTCTATATTAGCTATCTGATTAGTAAAGATATTTTTGTATTTAATTAAGTTTAAATATTCTTCTTGTTTAAGTTGACTTGTGCTTCTTTCTTCAGGTTTAATAGCAGCAATTAAATTATTAACTTTATCTAAATTTTGTTTTAATACCTGTTCTTCGTAAGCATTTAATTGTGATAATAAATTATTACGTTGAATACCTAAAGATATATATTCTTGACGTTTATCAGGACTACTTTGAATTATATCTTGTGTATATGATTGTAAGCTTGTATCAATAGCTGTGATTTGTCTAACTAAATCTTGGGGGTTACCACCACGTTGTGGTTTTGCTACCATACTTTTTTGTCTTGTCATAGTATTTTTCATCCCTTTTGAAGAAGAATTAATTAAGGCTAAACGTTTTTTTTCAGCAAGGTAATCCAAATATGGGTGTTTGGGGATGCCAAGATTTTCTAAATTATCATCATAATAACCTAATATAGATGCATATGATAAAAAGCCATTTAACCCCCTTTCTTGATTTTTTGTTGTCCATCCAACATATTTATAGTCATTTCCTTCAACAGTTTTACTTTGGAATAGAGTCATGTTCTCATCGGCTATTATCATTTTATGTAAAAGTCCACTTGCATTACGTGCTTCTGTATCATTTGAATTAATATCATTGAATTTAATACATTCTTTTTTAATACCGTCTATGCTTTGCATTGCTTTAATATCAATCTTAAATCCTTGTAAAGCGGCAAAATCATTCCATATTTGAGCTTGAACTAAACATCTAGAATAAGATAATACCTCTTGTGCTATTTTTCTAACTTCAAAGAAGGTTTGTTTGGGTTGTTTCTTTTTAAAAGGTAAATCTCTTGTAGCAACTTTTTTATAAACATTACTAAAAACATTATGCGAGACTTGTGAATCATATCCAGGAATATCAATATTTTTCATAAGATATTCTAATTCTCTTGTCGATTCTCCTTCTGGTTGGTATAAATTATGAATAATTCTTCCATAATTATCTTGAACCCAAAACCCAGTTAAATCACGTTTATATCTATTAATAATCTCCATGTAATCTTTTTCAAAATTCTCAAAAAAGGTTCTAAGACCTTTTTTAATTGAATCAAATTTGGGTGAAACATCTAATTTTTTTCTAGTTCGTGTATTTAAAGTTTTAGCTCTTTCTTCTTGTTCCTTTGTTGCTTTAATTTCTTCTGTTGGTGAGATAATAGATATAATATCAGAAGCTAATTTATATTGTCTTCTAAGTTTAGTTTGTGATTTGATTAATGGTTTAACCCCTTTTTGAAATTTAGTTTGGTATTTTTGAATTTTGTAATAAAGATAATTAAGATAACTTCTCCAAAATTTTCCTTGACCTGGTGCGCTAGTTGATAAGTATTTAGAATATGTCCGTCTTTCTCTATCTAATATAAAAGATATCGCTCTAACAAAGGCTCCTTTAGTTTCTGTTTTACCAAAATTATGTTCATTGGGACCAACAACACCAAATGATTTTCCATATAAAAATACTTGTTCGGCAACACCTCCACCACCAATTTGAGAGTCAATATCATTAATTGAAGATGATTCACTTTGCATATCTTCTTCTTCATTTGCTGTTAATGTTAAAGCAGCTGCAATACTAGCATGATTATCACTACGTGAACCACCAGCTTGTGTTTCAGAGTCTTCTACTTCTTCATCGCCTTTTACGATTGTAGGATTAGATTCAGTTTTATCAATATCAGCTTTTTCTTTTCCACTAAATAATCTTGAAAAGAATCCTTTTTTACCTTCTAATAAATCATCATGTGTTGTTTCGCAATTAAAAACATGTGTAACTCTTTGTTCTAAATGTGTTTCTAGTTTTGCAATCAGACTACGTAATTTTAATTGATATATAAATACATAATTGATATAAAAAATCCCAATTTCCATAACTTGTAAAAACTTAACAAATTTTTTTCTTTGTGTATCAAATATTCCCAATGAATTTATTTCTTTCCAAACATCAGGAAATTTTTCTTTAAAAACCGTAGGAGTGAATTTAAAAATAGATATCCCTTTTAATTCAGCACGTAAATCTCTCCATCTTTTCTTAATACCCATAAAACCAAAATTTGTTTTGGTAATATAATTTAATCCTGTGAGAGTTTGAGCCTTATCTTCATCACTTTCACCTCCAAGTTGATTTTTTTGTTTTTTTATTCCTATTGTATTAAATTGATTAAATAAATCATCGGTTTTTTTTTGAGTTTTTTTATCATTATGTGTAAAGTGTAAATCTCCCATATTTTTATTTAATCTTTTATTTGTTCTATTTTTTGGTTGAGGGTTTTTCACACTTACCTTACCTTCTCCCTTTTCGAATGGTTTCTCTTTTTTTAGACTTTTTTTAAAAACATTATCCTTTTTTAGCAAAGGAATCTGTTCATAATTATATTCTTTAACCATTTATAAATTTACAAAATATTCTTTAATATTTATCAAAGATTTTTTTCTATTCAAATAACCTTGAGTTAATTTTTATCAATAGGTGTTTATTTATATTATTTTCATTGAATATATAATCTATACTTGAAATAAAAATTAAAAGAGAAAGAAAAAGAGAAATAACTTATCAAAAAAAATTTTAATTGATTTTAAGTTTAGTTTTTAAGTCTTCAAAAAAGAGAATTAATTCGGGAAAGTATTCTTCTTTTTCTATAAATTCTGGAAAAGAATCTATTTCTGAATATCTAATCTGTATGGATTCTAAAGGTTTTGATGTAATACAATAATTTGTAAATTGATAAGGAATTCTCATGATTGTATTAAATGTATAATTATAATCTTGTTTTAAACGAACAATTCTTGAGCCTTTAAGTAATTCTAAATCTTCTTCATTACCAATTAAAGTCGTATAATCATTTTTAATTGAATATAATTGTGTTTTAGTTGTTCCTGCAATTTTGATGTTAGAATATTGTAATAAAGTTTTCACTCTTGACATTAAAGTAAAAGTTGGATAAAAGTGTTGTGGGTCAAATTCGACTGCAAAATCACCAGATAATTTTCCTTCATTTTCTAAATATTTTACAATCGATATAAAATCATCTTCGTCATTTTTTTTATATTTTTCTTCTTTAACTTCTTTTTCATATTTAATATAATCTAATTCCCAAGCTCCTGGTTTTCCTCTAGTTTTAGGTAATACATCTTCAATTGTGTAACCATTTTTATCAGTTGTTTCAACAATAATCCATTTCATTTTATGAGTTGGATAAGAGAAATTATCAAGATTAAGTCGTATTAAAGGCCACCATAAACGTTGATTATTAATAATTGTAATTAAAGTAATTCTAGGTAACTTGACATCAGGAATTGAATTTAATTTTAAAGTAAGTTGATTTTGGTTTGATTCATCAAATTGTCCAATAGACAACCCTTTATGAGTCATTTCCATTTTACCTTTTTGTAAATCATATCCAAATGGTGTAACTAGAATTGGTGATAACATAAAAGAACTAATTGAATAAATGAATTGTTCAAATTCTTCTTTAGTTTTACAATTTTTTAATTCTTTTAATGAATCTAAATCAAATTTTTCTAAATCAATCATGTAAGCAAAATGATTTCTAGAATGTCCTTTTATCCATTTTTTTATATTCCCTTCAGATTTTTCCTCAAGGTAGCCACCTAGGTGTAATATTTTTCCTTCAGGAAAATGATTAGATGCGCCATTTGAATTATTATTTTTGATTAAATCACGAAATCTAGGGATGTCAATAATTGTCGTTTCATCTTCTAGGATAACTACATATCTAGAATTGGGTTTTTTACTAGTTATTAAAGAAGTTAATAGAGTTTGGTGTGCTTCTTTTATATCTAGATTAGGATGTCTAAAAAGATTAATTGTATTTACAAATGCTTTTTCAAGTCTGGAAATTTTACTTTTAATCTTTGTCAATGTTTGATTTTTATGATAATCATTTTTATCAAAACATGAAACAAAATAAATAGGAATACTATTTGACATACTCACTAATAATTTTTAATAATTTTTAATAATTTTTACACCTTTATATTTTTTTTAGTCTTTTATTTATTATAATTTCTAGCCTTTTGGTTTTATATTACTTTTAGTAAAATATGTTTTTTTCTTTCAAGAAATGTAAATAGGAATTAAAATATGTTAAAATTTAATGAAACAAAAAAATCCCTGAAGACTAAAAAAATACAAATAGACACCATAAAAAATAAAAATATAGAAACAAAGAAATTAAAACAAAAAGGGGGAAAAAAATTAGGACAAGGGAGTTATGGTTGTGTAATAACACCACCAGTTAAATGTTTAGATAATTTACCATTAAGGAAAAATGTATTTGAATACAATGACAATTATATTAGCAAAATTATTAGAACAAAATATAGTGATGTTGCTTTTTCTGAATTGAATATTGGAACAATTGTGCACAGTATTGACAAACATCATAATTTTTTTATTCCTTATATTAACGCATGCTATTTTATGCCTCAAAAACATTATGACATTATTTATTTAGATAAAAATGGAGAAGATTTGTCACCAAATCCAAAATCAAAAAAAAAAAATAGAATAAAATCTCTTGCATCTGAAAGTGATATTGGAACAGATATTATTAAAAACAATAAAACAAAATGTGTTCTTAAAAATAGTGATGAATATTTAAATTTAATCGGTCCAATTGCCGGTGATAATCTTGGAAGTATATTTTTAACAAATAAATCTAGTGATAAGATTAGTTTTATCAAAAATAATTATTGGTATATTTATTCTTATTTAATTCATGGATTATCATTGTTACATAAAAAAAATGTTGTTCATAAAGATATTAAACCATCTAATATTGTAATTGATTTTAATTACTTTTCTTCAATGAGTTATTATAATTTACCAATTATGACATGTCGTATAAGATACATTGATTTTGGATTATCTCTTTTATTAAATCGTCGTAAATATTCAACATCTGATATTATGGAACTTTTGTTAAATGGAACCCATTATTATACACCATTAGATATTTTAGCTTTAAAAATAATTTATAAATTATTAAAAAGAGGTCATAATATAGATGATAAAGACTTTCTTTACCAAATGATGTTAAAATCCGGAAAATTATATCAAAAAAATCGTGATTATTATCATTATGAAGGTATTCGAACAAATTATTTTAAATATGGCAATGATTCCGAAAGTTTATCTGATACAAGTTTCTTTTTAACACCTAGTAAATATGAATCTGTTTTTAAAATAGTTTTGGATATATTTAAAGAAAATAAAATGGAAACTAAAATACATGACTTTTTATATGGTTGGGATATTTTTTCATTAGGTATTGTATTAGCGAAAATTTGTATAAAATGCGATATTCATGATGTTGATTTTAAAAAGATAATATTTAAAATGATTGAAACTAATCCTTTAAAGAGAATAACTATTAACGAATTAACTAAAACATATAATTATGTTAAGAATATTAATTCTCTTTCATATTTATCTAAAACAAGACTTGTATAAATTATACATTTTTTTGATTTTTTTTTGATTTTTTTTTGATTTTTTTTTGATTTTTTTTTGATTTTTTATTTTAAACTCTAATCTGAAAAATATCTCAAGAATAGAATAAGAATTATAAAAAAAGGAAAATGAATTTAACAAAAAAAACAAGGAAAAATCAAGGATGTAATGGAAGAAAACAAGATGGTGGTGATGTTCTAGGTGAAGGTGGATATGGTTGTGTAATAACACCACCATTAAAATGTAAAGATTCTTTTTATAATGTTCCTTATTCTATCGATAAAAAATATGTTTCAAAAATTATTGAATATGATGATAATGACCCAGAAATTTTAAATGAATTAAAACTAGGTAATAAATTAATTAGAATTGACCCAGTTCAGAAATATTTTTCACCAATAATAAATGGTTGTTATTTAGTTAATCAAAAACATCCAGATATAGATTATATCTCTTTTAAACCTTTTCAAAATGACTCTCTTAGTGATGATGATAGCAACACTTCATCTAATTTTTATAAAAAGAAGGAAAAATGTAATATTTATGGTAGTGAAGAATATCTTAATCTAATATCTAAAAATGCGGGTATTAATATAAAAGATGCTCTAAATAGTAGAGAACCTGCTATTTTAAACTATTTTCGTAAAAATTATATCGTTATTTTTAAACATTTAATCAACGGTGTTCAAATATTACAAAAGTCTAATATTATTCATCGTGATATTAAATCATTTAATTTGATGATTAAATACAAAAAAGACAATAATAAAGCTAGTCTAACATATATTGATTTTGGATTATCTGAAGAATTAAAAGCAAGTCATTCATATACATTATATGATATGTATTATGTAACTGGAGCTGGAACATATAGTTGTAAACCAATTGAAATAGTTGTTATTCATTATATTCTTGAACATATGAAAAAAAATAGATTTAAACAAACTAAATCGCTAAAACATGATGTTTTACATAAACTTATTTCAGAATTTAAGGATATTTCAGAAGAATATGCTGAAAAATTTTTTTTTAGTGAAGATGGGTTTTCTTTTAAAAAAAATAAATTAGATAAACATATTGAAAACAAACAAATGAATAGATATGCAAATAAAAAGCAAATATTCAGTATATTTACATTTATTATATCTGAATTAAATGAAAATAGATTGCTTAAGGATTTATTTAATAAAAATAATTATTTATTTAAATGGGATGTTTTTGCATTAGGATTAGTATTTGCTGAAATAATAGTTAAAGCTAATATAAATGATGATAATGCTTTTGAACTAGTTAATAAAATGGTAAACCCTTTTTACTGGAAAAGAAACTCAATAGAAGAGTGTTTAAATGATAAAATTTTTATGAAGAAAGAAATAAATAGTTCTAATAGACCTTCAATATCATTGACAACACAACACATATTAAAAAAACTGAGCAATCCTTTTTTTCAAAATGAAAATAATAAATTTACAAAAAAAATAATAAAATCAACAAAATCTAAAAAATCAACAAAATCTAAAAAATCAACAAAATCTAAAAAATCAAAAAAATCAACAAAATCTAAAAAATCAAAAAAATCAAAAAAAATATAAATTATAACTGCTTTAGGTTTTTATTTATTTAGATTCATTTTTTCTTATATATATAATAAAAAAATAAAATTAAAAATGGATAATAAAAAAACAAAAAAACGTAAAACATCAGTTAGAACACAAAAAGGACGGGGGTTAATAACCACCCATATTAAGACTTATAAAAATCTTAGATATAAAGGAAGCACTTTTGTATTACCAGAACTTGTGTGTCCTGTCGAACATTGTAATGGAAAACTATTCAAAAAAAAAGCTCCAGTAATGGGAACTAGATTAAGAAATTATATGTTATCAGACTGGATGAATAATAAATATTTTGCATTTACATGTGTAAATTGTGGACATATCCAGTTTTATAGTGCAAATACTACATATCAATCATCCAAATTAGGAAAATAGAAAAATAAAACTTGTTTTGATAATTTGTGTATATTCGTTTCGTATATTTTATTTTTTTGTATTAAATATTATAAAAATTATGACAATATTAAAAATTTTATCATATAGTGAAACAAAAAATATTGATAATTTAAATGCATTTAATGAGAAAAAATCTGATAATAAAATTTATCTAATTACGCAATTTTTTATTCATTCTAATATAAAAAGACATAATGAAATCGTGACATGTTTAATAAAAAATTTACAATTAGTAGAATTAACAAATATAATTTTATTAAATGAAAAAATTTATAGCGAAGAAGAATTAGGTATTTCTGATTTATGTGATGAAAATAAACAAAAAATTATGCAAATATGTATTAATAAAAGATTAACATATAAAGATGTTTTATTATTTATTAAAGAAAGAAATAAAGAAAATTTAAATGGTTATTATATTTTTGCAAACAGTGATATTTTTTTTGATAATTCTTTAAAAAATTTACCAATTACATCATTATCAAGAGAAAAATCTTTTTATGCAATTTTAAGATTTGAATATGATGAAATTTATAAAGAAAATATAGGAATGTCTAAATTATTAGGACCTGCTAAAACTTCACAGGATACATGGATTATTCATTCAAACTTTTGTCCAAATGATAATGATATTAATAAGTGTGATTTCAGTTTTGGTTTACCTGGTTGTGATAATGTAATCGCATATTTATTTAATTCATTTGGTTATAAAATATATAATGAACCTTATATTATAAAAACATATCATTATCATTCTTCACAAATAAGAAATTATTCAGAAAAAAATAGATTACCTAGACCTTATCTATTTATATATCCTGTTTTTAGAAGTGTTGATACTGTAAGAATTATACATGAAGCAATATAATTATTTATCTAATTTTTTTATCTAAAAATAATGGATTTTTTTATAATTTGATATAAAATGATAATTATATATAAATTATTATAATAATTAGTAAAAATAGTAAAAATAGTAAAAATAGTAAAAATAAATGTCATTAAGAGTTCAAGTTATTAACTTCAAAGATAAAATTTCTGAACAACCACATAATAACGATGATTTTTTTTTAATTACGCAATTTTATATTTCATCTAACAAAGAAAGACATTTTGAGAATGTTACATGTCTAAAAAAAAATATTGAATTAAATTTATTTAAAAAAATTTATTTAATTAATGAAAAAGAATATTCAAAAGAGGAATTAGGATTAAATGATGAAGAAATGAATTACATTCATCAAATTATTTTTGAAAAAGGAATAAGAATGCAATATGCACATCCTCTAGCATTAAAATATGCTTTACAATTAAATGGATATATAGTAATAGCAAATACTGATATATTCTTTGACCATACTTTAGTAAATGTAAGAAAAACATCATTATCAATTGATAAAGCATTTTATTGTCTTTTACGTTTTGAATATGATTCAAATATTAAAGATTTAAATGATTGTAAAATATTTTATGACGAAAAAAATAAATATCCTAGAATTGATTCGCAAGATGTTTGGATAATACATACTAATTTTTTTCCAAATAAAGAACTAATACAAAAATGCAATTTTGAATTAGGAAAACTAGGATGTGATAATCACATATCATATTTATTTTATTCATTTGGTTATAAAGTTTATAATGAACCATATATTATTAAAACATATCATTATCATTCATCAAATTTTAGAACTTATTTAAATAATCCAATAGATAAAATTAATCCTCCATATTTATTTATAAAACCTGTAATTAGAGATTAAATATTATGAATTTTTAGAAAATGGTGTTTCCTTAGGTAAATAAAGATAATAAATAATAGAAGTTGTTAATAAATCGCCAGTATATGTTACTTGATTTATTGTATATTCAGGGTATTTATTACATATTTGTAACATTCTATCTAAAATAACAGATATAAATACAGCTTGTGGAAAATGGTCAGCATGTAATTTGTGTATTTCAACTGCTATATCTTTTAATCTTAAATCGCGTTCTTTAACAGGATAATTATTAATAAAATCCCTTAATTTATTTAATGTTTTACATATTTCTTTAAATTCCATTTTAAATGTTCTTTCATAAGTTAAATTAGCATAATGTTTAATGACAGGATCATTTTCTTCATCTTTATCTTTAAAATAATCACCAAATTTTTTTTTAAATTCAGTCATTATTTCATCGGTTACACAGTCATCTTCACAATTGCTTCTAAACATAATAGGAGCTAGTTTGGGCCAATTTTGAGCAAAATATTGAATTAAATCATCTTTGGGTTTATCTGTTTTTTTATGTAAAAAAGTAGCAGCATTAGTTGGAACCGATGTTGGTAAAATACCACCATTATTGTTTCCAATAATAACAATAAAAATTAACATAATAATAATTATTAAACAAATTAAAATAGATATAGCGGTTAATGGAGACATTTCAATATTACTTCAATTATATTTTATTTTATAATTTGATTAGAAAAAATATTAGAAAATATCAAATTAAAATATTTCTAATCATTTCTAATCATTTCTAATCATTTCTAATCATTTCTAATTTTACATTATTTGATAATAATAATTAAATGGTAATAATATAGGAATATATTGTGGATAATTTTCTAGTTTCTTACGACTATTATGACTATTTTTTAATCTTACAGGTTGTTTATTAATTAAAATATCATTGATATTAATTGTTATTTTTTTTAACTTTGTGCCACTAATTGAATTTTCACAATCAGAATCACCCTCATTTAATGATTTATTTATATCAATAATACAAGCAAATGCAGGTATTCCACCATAAGAATCATCATTAAAATTGATATTATGTAGATTGTTACAATTATAATGATAACAATTATCAGAATAAGAAGTTACAAGTTTATTAGCATTAATTGAGGAAATATATTTGATTGACACTAGATTTCTAGTAAATTTAAAATCAGATGACATTGAATAACGATTACTAAAAATACATGTATCATGATATGTTAAATCATAAATAGTTGGATTATGACTATAATGAAAAGTATATATATTCTTATTTTTATCCAATGCAAATTTTGGTTCCAAATAATGAACATATAATTGCACTATTGAATTATTTTTATCTAAAGTTTTAGCTACTAAATGTGTTTTATTTTTAGTATTTCTAACATTTTTTGTATTATTATTAAAATATGCAACTTTATTCAAATCTAATCCTAATTGTTGAAAATGTTTTATTTTATCATCAATTGTTCCCCATAAAAGAACATTTGTATTATTCATTTCTAGTAAACGATGGTATTGATTATATGGATAATGTTTCCATGTAGGATTATAATTCAAAAGTTTCCAATCTAAATTAGATTCATATTTTTTCATGAACTCAGGGTTCAATATTTGAAATCTGCTTATACAATCCCAATGTTTTTGATTAAAAATATCATGTTCAGCTAAAAAGTTTAGTAATTTAATACTAAATTTTTGGAATTTTAAAAGATGTAATAAATCTAATTTTATAGAATTACAAAAGATTGCAATCAATGCTTCTGGTAAACATAATGATTTTGGTAATTGATGTAATTTATCATCGATAAATACATAAAAATCTTTCATCAATTTAATAAATATTTCTAGTTGAAGACTATCATTTTCATCTAATAGATAAATTATATTTTCGATTGTATATTCCCAAATAATTTTGGTTTTATATTTTTCCCAAAACCAAAATGGTGTTTTTAATGTTAAAACACGTTCTGAAACATAAATCCAAATATAATGAGGTGAAACATGTGCTTTCAATGAAATATTTATTAAATCTTCAAGTTGTTCCCAATTATAACCTCTCATTACAAAAGCATTAGTATTTGAATGAATTAATTGATGTCGATAATTATAAAATACATCAAAAATCATTTGAGGAATTTTACGTTTACCACAATAATAATCAATTATATTGTGATTAATTAAATATTCAACATCATAAGGGGTTAATTTATCAAGTAAAGTATCAATAATAATTGTTTCGAAAAAATAATTTTCAGATTCAAAATTCATACCTTCCTTAAAAAGTTTTATGAATTCAACTATTTTAACAATATTATCAAAATTATTATCAATATAATATCTGTTAATAAATCCCACTAAGGGGTCTTTTAATACGTTAAAATAAAAGCAACTTGTATTTTGCTTATTCATTTTATTGACACATAATCTCATTAAAAGAATAAAGTCTTCATAACTATGTTTTTGAGATAATAAAGTAGGAATTATGGAATTGATTTTTGTATATTGATTTATTTCAAACTTTTTAATAATTTTAGAAAAAGATTTCATTTTTGTTTGAATATCAATTTCAGAAGGAATACTATTTTTACTTACAGTATTTTCATCATCTGAATATTTATAACTATCATTCATATTATGATTAAGATTATAATTATAATCAGAATCAGAATCAGAATCAGAATCTTCTATAGTTGTTCCTAAACTTTCAATTTCAGATAAGTCTTCCGAAAGATTATTTAAATTTGATTCATATTTTAAACCATTATCTAAATTCATATTTAATAATTGACTTATGATGGCTCAATATTAAAATTACAATATCAACTATATTTTATATAATTTTTTATAATTTATATTCAATTTTTATTAATTTTTTGTAAATTCATTATATTCGTAAAAAAATAATAAAAATTGATTTATAAAATTGATAAAAATAAAGATTAATTAATTATTTTGATAAATAAATGGAATTAGATGAATTAACTGAAAATATTAATCAATTTACTATCACATCAAATTCTAATTTTTATGCAATTTGTAATACTAAAATTATTGTAAATGAACATTTACAAATTTTAGATATGATACTTAAAAATATTTCAGATAATTTATTATTCTATGATTATCAATTTACTCAACAAGTGAAGGAAAAATTTGTAGAATATTATTCAGATAATGAAACAAAAGAGCCTTTACTTAATTATCCTATTCAATTCATGCATTTATCGTTTTATCAAATTTATCTAAATTCATTTTACAATCCTTTGTGTTTGCATTACTTTAATAAATATTTTATCAATTATCAGAAATTTTCTGAATATAAATATAATTTTGTCATTATCCAATTATTTGATAAATTAAAAAATTATAATTCAATTAAAAATATTTCAAATCAATTGGAAAATTTACTTAAAATATCATAAATATTAATAATTTTTACATATTTTTCATATTTTCTATTAATTTTTCGATATATTGATTGGAATAATCGGTAATATATTTTTTTAATTCATACATATCTATTTCTTTAATTTCACCATCCGGACCTTTTTTACCTCTAGGACCTATTTGACCTTGTTCACCTTGAATTCCTTTTTGTCCATCTAATCCATTTCTACCATCTATTCCATTTCTTCCATCTTTACCATCTAATCCATTTTTACCAGGTAATCCAGATGGACCAATTGGTCCAATTAAACCAACAGGTCCAGGAGGACCACATGGTCCTTCTTTTCCTGGTGGGCCTTCTTTTCCTGGTGGGCCAGTTATAACTATTCCAGCATCTAATAATTCCTTTAATTCATTTGGTATTTTATTACTTTCATAATATAACCTTTCTCTTTCAATAATGGTTGATAGAATAAAACATTTTAAATCTTCTCTAGTTTGTGGAAGATCTGACAGATTAGTTAAAAGGCATTGATAGATTTTTAAACT
>JACCDK011735820.1_pt1 | contig 14847 bp, 13 predicted proteins | sample 7445871 | NCBI WGS metagenome assembly JACCDK01 (sample SAMN15323436, study PRJNA562643) | freshwater metagenome | isolation source: river surface water | place: USA:Blue River Watershed | collected 2017-08-15 | reverse complement strand
GAAAGAACTTTTTTATCCAATTTCAAGATTTGCCCCGATCCCGCATTAGAATATGAGGCTTGTCGGAGCGTAGCGCAGTCTGGTAGCGCATCTGGTTTGGGACCAGAGGGTCGAAGGTTCGAATCCTTTCGCTCCGACCACTCTTTTCAAAATAAGGCCCTACCTTCATGGTTCAAGGGCCTTTTTTATCTGCCCGTAGCTCAACTGGATAGAGCAACGGCCTTCTAAGCCGTAGGTCGGGGGTTCGAGTCCCTCCGGGCAGGCCACCTACTCCCCCCTCACCTAACGTCATTTAATTGCACGCATCAGGGTTTTGCCTAGCTTTTTCTACCTTCAATATGCAACATAATGCATCTATAAGGAGATTTCCCATGACTAATTCCCCCTCACGTCGTTTGGTTTTGTCACGCAGTGCTGCTTTGGTTGGCGCTGCAAGTTCTGGTTTGTTGCTACCAGAATGGGCGCTGGCGCAATCCGGCAAAATTCGCGTCGGTCTAATGCTCCCCTATTCCGGTGCTTTCGCACCCTTGGGTGTTGCCATTGAAAATGGCGTACGCATGGCCATCAACGAACAAGGTGGCAAGCTGGGTGGTAGAGAAATTGAATGGTTCAAAGTAGACGACGAATCAGACCCTTCCAAAGGCATTGAAAACGCCAACAAACTGGTACAGCGCGACAAAGTGGATGTGCTCATTGGCACGGTTCACTCTGGCGTTCAGATGGGCATTCAAAAAGTTGCTCGCGACTCGGGTGTTCTTTCCCTGATTCCTAATGCGGGCGTTCACGCCGCCACTCGCGCTTTGTGTGCACCCAACGTTTTCCGCACCAGCTTCTCCAACAGCCAACCCACATTGGCCTTGGGTCAAGCCATGGTGGCCAAGGGCCACAAGAAAGCCGTCTGGATCACTTGGAAATACGCTGCCGGAGATGAAGCCTACGAAGGCTTCAAAGAAAGCTACACCAAGGCTGGCGGTACCATCGTCAAAGAACTTGGCTTGCCTTTCCCCAACGTCGAGTTCCAAGCTTTGTTAACCGAAATTGCAGCACTCAAACCCGACGCAGTGGCTTGCTTCTTTGCCGGGCCCTCGGGCGCTAAATTCATGAAAGATTTTGCCGCGGCTGGCCTCAAAGGCAAGATTGCCTTGTACGGTTCTGGTTTCTTAACTGAAGGTGTGTTGGAAGCCGCTGGCCCTGCAGCCGACGGCGTCATGACCACCTTGCATTACAGCGACTCCTTGGACACGCCACGCAACAAAAGCTTCCGTTTGGAATATGCCAAAACCTTCAAGATGCAACCCGACGTGTATGCCGTTCAAGGCTATGACACGGGCTTGCTGTTGGTTCAAGGTGCCAACGCGGTCAAGGGTGATTTGTCTAAAAAACCAGAACTCTACAAAGCCATGGAAGGTGCTGTGATCGACAGCCCACGAGGCAAATGGACCATGAGCAAATCACACAATCCTGTGCAAGATATTTACTTGCGTGTGGCTGAAAAAGGCGAAAACAAAGTGATCGGTGTGGCTGCAAAAGCTTTGGCCGATCCTGGAACAGGTTGCCGCATGGGCTAATTCATGCCTGTGGTATCAAAGCGGTGGAGAAATCCTCCGCTTTTTTTCTGCCTTGATGGGACCCGTCTTCCCTTCGCATCAGTGTAAATTTTCCCTTATGGATTTCGTCAATTTCCTCATCCAATTGCTGAACAGTGTTCAGTATGGATTGCTGCTTTTCATGTTGGCAGCAGGTCTCACCTTGATTTTTGGAATCATGGGCGTCGTGAACTTGGCCCATGGCAGTTTTTACATGTTGGGCGCGTACTTAGCTTGGTCTCTGGCCGCCATGACGCAAAGTTTCACACTGGCCATCTTGTTGGGCACTGCACTGTCTGTCGCTTTTGGTTTGTTGTTGGAATGGCTGTTGTTCAGGCACTTCTACAAGCGTGATCACCTCGATCAGGTGTTGCTCACCTTTGGACTGATCTATGTGTTCGAAGAAACACGCTCCATCTTATGGGGAGATGATGTGCATGGTGTCACCATTCCTGACGCACTGAGCGCTTCTATTCCTTTAACAGAAACTTTGTCATACCCTGTGTACCGCTTGTTCATGTCAGGGGTATGTTTGCTGCTGGCTTTGGGACTTTATTTGCTCATCTCCAAAACGCGCTTGGGCATGAAAATTCGTGCGGGTGCATTCAATCACGAAATGACAGAAGCCTTGGGCGTCAACATCAAACTGATTCACGCCTTGGTGTTTGCATTGGGGGTAGGCTTGGCCACAATTGCGGGCATGGTCGCAGCACCTGTGTCGAGTGTCTACCCCAACATGGGCTCGCAAGTGCTCATCATGTGCTTTGTGGTGGTGGTCATTGGCGGCATCGGTTCAGTCAAGGGCGCGCTCATTGCTGCCTTGTTGGTGGGCTTGGTCGACACCTTTGGCAAAGTCTTGTTGCCACAAGTGTCTGGCATGTTGGTCTATGTCCTCATGGCCGTTGTATTACTTTACAAGCCTGAAGGCTTGTTCAAGAACTAAGGGGATGGCATGAGCGACGCACACGCCCCTATTGAAACGCTGCCCCGCAGCTTGAACATTTTGCTTGCAACGGCCTTGTTGGCACTCGCAGCGTTTCCTTTCGTCGGCACCGACTATTACCTGCAAATGGTAACGCGCATGATGATTTTGGCCATCTTTGCCATGAGCCTCGATTTGTTGCAAGGCGTCACAGGCTTGGTCTCTTTAGGACATGCGGCCTACTTTGGTGTGGCAGGCTATGCGTTGGCATTCATCACGCCACCGGGTGAGCCCATCTCCCTGTGGTGGTCAATGCCTTTGGCCATTGGCGCATCAGCCCTGCTGGCCTTGGTCATTGGCTTCTTAGTGGTCAGAACCCATGGCATTTATTTCATCATGGTGACCATGGCCTTCGCCCAAATGGTTTTCTATGCCTTCTTTGACAACAAAGCCCTGGGCGGATCAGATGGCATTTACATCAACTTCAAACCCGAAGCTTTGTTGTTTGATCTTGAAAATAAAACCGTTTTCTACTTCTTTACCTTGGCACTCATGGTATCGGTTTACCTGTTTTTAAGGCGTTTGTTGTGGAGTCCTTTTGGCAGAGCGCTTGCAGGTATCCGCGTTAATGAGCATCGCATGCGTGCATTGGGTTATGGCACCTTCAGTCATAAGCTGGCAGCCTTTACTTTGGCCGGTGCATTGGCTGGCTTGGCAGGTTTTTTATGGGGCGCTCAGTCAGGCTACGTGAACCCAGAACTCATGGGCTTTCACATGAGTGCACACGTCATCATGATGGTGATCTTGGGCGGCATGGGCAACTTTGCAGGCGCAATTGTGGGTGCCTTCTCCTTTGAATATTTGTTGCATCTGTTTAAAGACTTGCCACAAGTGGGCGGGTTCAATTTGGGCAAGCATTGGCAGTTGTGGATGGGATTGTTCATAGTGGCCTTGGTCATTTTGGCACCCCGCGGCATTTTGGGTTTGTTTGCCAGCTTGTTGAAGAACAAGGAGCAGGCCCATGACTAATCTGCATGCTCCGCACAATCTGTTACTGCATGCCAACAAAGTCACCAAGAAATTCGGTGGTTTAACGGCCGTCAACGAAGTGTCTGTTGATCTGCACAAAGGCGAAATACATGCAGTCATTGGCCCCAATGGTGCAGGCAAATCGACGCTGACCAATCTGCTGACAGGTGACTTGCCTCCAAGCGCGGGGCATGTGGCCTTGAATGGACAAGACATCACGGGTTGGACGCCCGAAAAAATTTCGCGTCATGGCTTGGGCAGAAGCTATCAAAAGACCAATATCTTCAGAAGCTTTAGCGTCTGGGACAACGTGCGTTTGTCTGCTCAATCGCGCAGTCAGCCTATGCCGTTCAATCCGCTTGCATGGCTGCAACAAGCTGGGAAGATGCAAGATGTGAACGAACGCGCAGAGCGCGCCATCGAATTGGCCGGTTTACAAAACAGACGCGACGCGATAGCTGGTGCCGCCAGTCATGGAGAACAACGCCAATTGGAAATTGCCATGACCTTGGCCACCGAACCGCAGGTGCTGCTGCTCGATGAACCCTTGGCTGGCATGGGCGTTGCTGAAGCTGAAAGCATGGTGCAACTGTTGCTTCGTCTGAAGCCTTCACACGCCATGATGCTTGTCGAGCACGACATTGACGCTATTTTCACCTTGGCCGATCAATTGACCGTAATGGTCAATGGCCAAGTGATTGCCAGTGGCATTCCGTCAGCTGTTCGAGCAGATGCAGGCGTCCAAGCAGCGTATCTGGGTGAGGATCACTGAAATGCAAGACATCATGATTCAAGTGAAGGGCCTTAACAGCTATTACGGGGCCAGCCACATTCTTCGCAACATCGATTTTGAAGTGAAGCGCGGCGAAACCATTGGTCTCATGGGACGCAATGGCATGGGCAAAAGCACCTTGCTTAAGTCCATCATGGGCATCGTCACGCCCCGCTCAGGCGAAGTGAACATCAAAGGCGTGCCCATGAACGGACGTGCTATTTTTGAAGTAGCGCAAAAAGGTATTGCTTATGTTCCCGAAGGTCGCGGCATTTTTGGCAACCTTAGCGTGATTGAAAATTTAAAGATGGCGGCAAGGCCTGGCACGCAAGGTCAAAACGATTGGACCTACGACCGCGTGCTAGACACCTTTCCTCGTTTAAAAGAGCGTCTCAACCATGGCGGTCAACAACTGTCGGGGGGCGAGCAGCAAATGTTGACCATTGGCCGCGCCCTAATGACCAACCCCGATGTGCTCATTTTGGATGAAGCCACAGAGGGCTTGGCACCCCTCATTGCGCGAGAAATTTGGCGGATTTGCAGCGTCATCAAAGAAAGTGGCATCAGCAGCATCATCGTGGACAAGAATTGGAAGCACGTCACCCAAATTACCGACCGCAATGTGATTTTGGTCAAGGGTGAAATCGTATTTCAGGGCACTTCTGCCATGCTGCAATCACAACCAGACATCATGGCGCAACATTTGGGCGTTTGATTCCACAAACAAATTCAATTCAGTCATGGCCAAAGATTCCACCTTGCGCGGTGTGCGCGTTGTCAGTTTAGCGCTCAACTTACCCGGCCCTGCCGCTTTGATGCGCTTGGTCAACATGGGCGCGACATGTGTCAAAGTGAACCCGCCCGCAGGCGATCCCATGGCAATGTACACGCCTAGCGGGTACGACACTTTGCACAAAGGTGTGAAGCAAGTCACATGTGATTTGAAGGATGTCAAAGGGCAACAAGCGCTGCGTAAGTTGTTGGCCACAACAGATGTGCTTCTCACCTCCTTCAGGCCTTCCGCCCTCAACAAACTTGGCTTAGGCTGGAAAGCATTGCACAAGCAATTTCCAAGCCTCAGCTTAGTCAGCGTGGTGGGTGCGCCTGGGCCATTGGCCGAAATTCCTGGCCATGATTTAACCTATCAAGCGGAGGTCGACTTGGTGCCAAGCATGGATTTGCCAGCCAGTTTGTTTGCCGACATGGGCGGTGCCATGATGGCCAGTGAAGCTGTCCTAAAAGCAACTTTAACGCAGCGCACATCAGGCAAAGGCTGCTTTCACGAAGTGGCTTTGAGCGATGCAGCAGCCTGGTTGGCACTGCCTAGACATTGGGGAATGACCTTGCAAAATGGCGCAGTAGGCGGCGCTCATGCAGGCTACAAAATATACGCTTGCAAGAATGGTCGTGTGGCTGTGGCAGCGCTCGAACCGCATTTTGCAAAATCATTGTGCAATGCCGCAGGCATTGAAATGAAGGATGTGAAAACCATGTTGATCCCTTCAACCCATCACGCTATCCGTGAATTTTTGGCTAGCAAAACTCGCCAACAGCTAGACAAGTTGGCATCCGACAAGGACATTCCTCTAATGACCTTGCCGAAAGCGAATTAAAACGAATCAGCAAGGGAACTCTCTTTTTGACGCAAAGTTCAGTGGTTCAATTGAGTCCAAGCTTTGTCTAAGCGCTTCACACTCACGGGTTGAGGCGTACGTAACTCTTGAGCAAAGAAGCTCACTCGCAATTCTTCTAGCAACCACCTGAACTCCAGCATGCGGTCGTCGACCGCACCTTTTCGCTCTGCGACCAGCCGCCAATAGCGCTGTTCTTGCGGCTTCAATTCCAACATCTTGGCCGTATCTCGCGCAGGATCGGCGCGCCATTTGTCTAGTCGCAGCACAATCGCCTTCAAATAGCGTGCGTAGTGTTGCAACTGCGCCCAAGGCGTAAGGGCCAGGAACCGTTTGGGCAACAGTCGCTGCAACTGTTGCGCACAATCAGCTGTTGCATCAGCGGCGTTTTTGGTGTCTTTGATTTTGCGTGTTGCAGCGGCAAACTCCATCAAAATGATGCCAGCCAAACGGGCAACCTCATTGGCAATCAAAGTCAAGCGCCCTCTTCCTTCCTCTATGCGTTTTTTAAAACTGAACTCATCTGAAGGTAAAGGGTCCATGAGAAAAGCACGGTCTAAAGCCACCTCGATAATTTGCAGTCGCAGTTCATCGGCCGTGCCTAATGGCATATAGGCCACAGCCATCTTTTGCAAATCGGGAATATTCTTTTCCAAATACTTCAAAGCATCTTTGATTTGCAAAGCAAACAAACGGCGCAAACCTTCACGGTGCTTTTGCGCGGCCACTTCGGGCTCGTCGAACACCTCAATTTGTACGGCATCGGTCAGATCGACCAACGCCGGAAAACCAATCAGGCTTTGCCCGCCTTTGTTGATCTCCATGAGTTCTGGCAAGTCACCAAAAGTCCACGCGGTAAAGCGTTGCTGCGAGACGGCAGGTGTCTTTTGAGAAGGCGTACTAAATGGCGTAGCACTGGGCTTCGAAACATTGGCTGTGGCAGTCGACGCATTTTGTATGGCGGTGCTATCCTTTGAATGCATCCCAACGACTTGCCCCGAACTGGGTTGCACCTTGAGTTGTGCCAAAGCCTGAAACGCACCTCGTGCCTGTGAGCCCCATTCGGCCTTGAGGGCACCTAAGTTACGCCCCATACCCAACTGTCTGCCATGCTCATCAACAACCCGCAGGTTCATAAACAAATGCGGACTGAGCATGTCTAACTTAAAGTCTGCACGTTTCACGTCCAAACTCGTGATGTCGCGAACTTTTTTCAAGAGTGCATCGGTCAATGAACCCGTTCCAAATGACTCAGGGGTCCCTAATGCCTCGGCCAATTTGGTGGCCGACTCTGGCAAAGGCACAAATCTGGACCGAGGCTTCTGTGGCAAGCTTTTCAGCAGCGCATGAATTTTGTCTTTGAGTAAGCCAGGCACAAGCCATTCACAACGTTCTTCGCTCACTTGATTCAAGACAAACAAGGGCACCGTCACGGTTACGCCATCACGTGCATCGCCAGGCTCGTGTAGATAACTGGCATTGCAATCAGTACCTCCCAGGCGAATGGTTTTGGGAAAAGCCTGCGTGGTTATGCCAGCCGCTTCATGCCGCATCAACTCCTCACGACTGAGTAGCAACAAGTTTGGCTGACGCTTCACCTCGTTGCGATACCAAGTTTCAAGCAAACGACCCGAGCAGACATCTGCAGGAATTTGCTGATCGTAAAAAGCGTAAATCAATTCATCGTCAACCAAAACGTCTTGACGGCGCGACTTGTGCTCTAGCTCTTCAACCTTGGCAATCATCTTGTGATTGGCTGCTAAGAACGGCAGTTGAGTTTCCCACTGACCTTGTACGAGAGCTTCACGGATGAAAATTTCACGCGCAGTTTGAGGATCCACTTTGCCAAATGGCACACGCCGTCCGCTGTAGACCACCAAGCCGTAAAGCGTGCCGCGTTCAAGCGCAATCACCTCACCCGATTTTTTTTCCCAATGAGGGTCCAAGAGTTGTTTGCGCAGCAAATGACCACCCACTTGTTCTAGCCAAGTGGGCTCAATGTTGGCAATACCTCGGCCAAACAAACGCGTGGTCTCCACCAATTCAGACACCACAGTCCAACGGCCAGGTTTCTTTGACAGATGCGCGCCAGGGTGGCGATAGAACTTGATGCCACGTGCACCCAGGTACACATCTTCATCATCTTGTTTACAGCCCACATTGCCCAGCAACCCAGCCAACATGGAAAGGTGCAGTTGCTCGTAGGTTGCTGGCTTGGTGTTTAGCTGCCAGCGGTGTTCGGCAACAGTTGTATGCAACTGCGTGTGGGTGTCACGCCATTCACGCACACGGCGAATGTTCACAAAGTTTTGGCGCAGCAATTGTTCATACTGACGGTTGCTCAGCTTGTGCTCAGACCCTGCAGCAGATTTACCGCCCCGCGCTTCTGACAACCATTTCCACAATTTCAAATAGCCAATGAATTCACTTTTGTCATCGTCAAACTTGACGTGCGCTTGATCGGCTTGGGATTGCGCTTCCATGGGCCTATCGCGTACATCCTGCACTGACAGGGCACTGGCAATGATCAACACTTCGTCCAACGCTTGCCTGTCGCGCGCTTCCAAAATCATACGGCCTACGCGAGGGTCTAAAGGCAACTTGGCCAACTCAACACCTGTTCGCGTCAACTCATTGTTGTCATTGACAGCACCCAGTTCTGCCAGCAATTGATAGCCATCGGTGATGGCACGCTTGGACGGTGCTTCAATGAACGGAAAGTCGTCTACCACGCCCAAGTGCAAAGACTTCATGCGCAAAATCACGCCTGCCAAAGAGGACCGCAAAATTTCTGGATCGGTAAATCGTGGCCTGCTGTTGAAATCTTTTTCGTCATACAAGCGAATGCAAATACCATTGGCCACACGCCCACATCGGCCAGCGCGTTGGTTGGCAGCCGCTTGGCTAATGGGCTCCACCATCAACTGCTCTACCTTGCTTCTCAAGCTGTAGCGTTTGACGCGGGCAGTGCCCACATCAATCACGTAGCGAATGCCTGGTACTGTCAATGATGTTTCGGCCACATTGGTGGCCAGCACAATACGGCGTCCGTTGTGGCTTTCAAAGACGCGCTCTTGGTCTGCTTGAGACAGCCGTGCAAACAAAGGCAAGACCTCTGCACCGCGCGTCACAGCACTGTGGGTCAGGTGTTTGCGCAGATGGTCGTTGGCTTCGCGAATTTCCCGCTCTCCTGGCAGAAATACCAGAATGTCACCCGAGGCATGCCCGGTCCAAAGTTCGTCCACAGCAGCCGCAATGGCATCGTTCAAATCATGCTCTCGCGACTCCTCAAAGGGACGCCAACGCATTTCAACTGGAAACGTTCGGCCTGACACCATGATGACGGGGGCCGGCCCTTTGGCAGAGGCAAAGTGCTGCGCAAAGCGATCGGCATCAATGGTGGCCGATGTCACCACTATTTTCAGATCAGGCCGGCGTGGCAAGATTTGGCGCAGGTAGCCCAGCAAGAAATCAATGTTCAGGCTGCGTTCGTGAGCTTCATCAATGATGATCGTGTCATAGGCTTCGAGCAGCGGGTCATTTTGTGTCTCGGCCAGCAAAATACCGTCGGTCATCAGCTTGACCGATGCCTCCTTAGACAAACGATCTTGAAACCGTACTTTGTAACCCACCACATCGCCCAAGGGCGTTTTGAGTTCCTCGGCAATGCGCTTTGCCACACTGCTGGCCGCAATTCGCCTAGGCTGAGTATGACCAATCCACTTTCCGCGCTGCCCTGATGGCGCATTCAGCTTGCCTCTTCCCAATGCCAATGCAATCTTGGGGAGTTGTGTGGTTTTTCCCGAACCGGTCTCCCCACAGACAATGATGACCTGGTGATCTGCCATGGCCTGGGCAATTTCGTCGCGCTTTGCCGACACTGGCAAAGACTCGGGAAACTCGATTTTCAAGGGGGTGGCAGACAATGGCAAAACTTCTGTAAAAATCAGGGATGGCGTAAGGCCTGAATTATCCGCTGTCTTGGCCCCCTTTCGAGAGATCCTCTAGCCCATGTCCACTGTCTTCAACTTCACCTTCGTACCTTGGTTTCGCTCGGTGGCACCCTACATTCACATGCACCGCGGCAAAACCTTTGTGGTGGGCATCGCGGGTGAGGCCATAGCTGCAGGCAAGTTGCAGAACTTGGCGCAGGACTTGGCCTTGATTCAAAGCATGGGCGTCAAAATTGTGTTGGTTCACGGCTTTCGTCCTCAAGTCAACGAGCAATTGCATGCCAAAGGTCACGAGCCTAAGTACTCTCACGGGATAAGAATCACTGACGAAGTGGCATTAGATTGCGCGCAAGAAGCGGCCGGTCAACTGCGCTATGAAATTGAAGCCGCCTTCAGCCAAGGCTTACCCAACACGCCCATGGCCGGCTCTACAGTGCGGGTCATCAGCGGTAACTTCCTAACCGCAAGACCTGTTGGCATTGTGGATGGCGTCGATTTCAAACACTCTGGCTTGGTTCGCAAAGTGGATGTTGCAGGCATCACCCAAACCTTGGACATGGGCGCCATGGTGCTGCTCTCGCCGTTTGGCTTTTCACCCACAGGCGAAGCTTTCAATTTGTCAATGGAAGAAGTGGCCACCAGTGTGGCCATTGAAATGCAAGCAGACAAGCTTATCTTCCTCACTGAAATTCCAGGCTTACGCATCAATCCGGAAGAACCTGAGTCCGAAGACAATCCCATCGACACTGAATTGCCTTTGGCCACTGCAGAAAAGTGGCTTAATGAATTGCCCGCAGCACTTCTACCTACCGACCATGCTTTCTATTTACAACACTGCGTGAAAGCCTGCAAAGAAGGCGTGGAACGAAGCCACATCCTGCCATTTGCGGTCGATGGTGCTTTGCTGTTAGAAATCTATGTGCACGATGGCATTGGCACCATGGTCATCGACGAAAAGTTAGAAGAACTGCGTGAAGCCACATCCGACGACGTGGGCGGCATTTTGCAACTGATTGAGCCCTTTGAAAACGATGGCACCTTGGTCAAACGCGATCGCACTGAGATTGAACGCGATGTCGACCACTACACCATCATTGAACACGATGGTGTGATCTTCGCTTGTGCCGCGCTTTATCCCTACCCTGAAGCCAAAACTGCCGAAATGGCCGCGCTGACGGTATCGCCCCAATCACAAGGTCAGGGTGATGGCGAGAAAATTTTGAAACGCATTGAACAGCGTGCCAAGGCCATGGGTTTGCAAAGTATTTTTGTGCTCACCACACGCACCATGCATTGGTTCATTAAGCGCGGCTTTGTGCAAATGGACCCAGACTGGTTGCCTGAAGGTCGCAAACGCAAGTACAACTGGGATCGACGCAGTCAAGTGTTGGTGAAAAAGCTCAGCTGAGCAAGCCGCGGCTATAGCCGCTTAAATTTCTATTCAAGGGGCTGCGGTGTGGCCACTTTGAACAACCCATCTCGCACACGAATTGCAAGCATCAACAACATGATGCAGATGAATGCCACGAAAGACCAGTTGGCAATGGTGCCGCCCAAGAAGGTCCAATCAATTTTGGTGCAATCGCCACTGCCCTTAAAGATCATGGGAATTAAGCGTTGCATCGGAAAGTTTTCAATCATGCCGTAGAAGTCACGGCCACATGACACCACTTCTGGCGGATACCATTGCAACCATGATTGACGCGCAGCAACAAATGCACCAAAGCCTGCCGTAAAGACAACCGTCCACGACATCAGCATGGCACGCAGGGCTGAAGCGCCCAGAGCGCCAAATGCACTCAACACGATAACGCCAATGAGGGCGTAGCGCTGCACAATGCACATAGGACAAGGCTCCAAGCCTAGGTGATTTTGCAAATACACAATGCCGAAAATCAGCATGGCTGTGCAGCCTCCTGCCACCAATGCCAGCCATGTTCGGACTGGCATCTGCCTCAGCGTTTCAAATGAAATAGGCATTAGGACTTTCGGTTGTAAGCTGGTTTGGTCATTAACTTTCGACAAAAGCACGCTCAATCACAAACTGACCGGGCGTACTGGTGTTGCCCTCAACAAAGCCGAGCTTTTCACACAAAGCTTTGAGGTCACGCAGCATTTCTGGGCTGCCGCAAATCATGACGCGATCTTCTACAGGATTGAGCGCCGGAATACCCAAATCGGCACTGATCTTGCCGTTTTCGAGCAAATCAGTGACGCGGCCTTTGTGCTCAAACTCTTCACGTGTCACGGTAGGGTAATACAACAATTGTTTGCTGACCATCTCGCCTAAAAATTCGTCTTGTGGCAACTCTTTGGTGATGAAGTCGCGGTAGGCCAGTTCTTTGACTTCACGGACCCCATGCAACAACACCACTTGCTCAAAACGCTCGTAGGTTTCGGGATCGCGAATGATGCTCATGAAAGGCGCCAAGCCAGTGCCAGTGCCAATGAGGTACAAGCGCTTGGCAGGTGTCAGGTAATCGATCAGCAAAGTACCTGTAGGTTTACGTCCAACCACAATGGTGTCGCCCACTTGAATGTGTTGCAACTTAGAGGTCAGAGGGCCATCTTGAACTTTGATGCTCAAAAATTCCAAATGCTCTTCGTAATTGGCACTGGCAATGCTGTAGGCGCGAAGCAAGGGTTTGCCGTTGTCGCCTCGAAGGCCAATCATGGTGAAGTGGCCATTGGAAAACCGCAACGCTTGGTCGCGTGTAGTGGTAAAGCTGAACAAGCGGTCGGTCCAGTGATGAACACTCAGGACTTTTTCTTCTAAAAATGCACTCATAAAACCTAGGGGAATTTAAACAAAACAGGCCATTTTGAGCCCGATTCGTTGGTATTGGAAATACAATAATTTTATATCTGTATACACAGTCGATCTTAAGCTTCATCAAGGAACACCATGGCGCGTACCGTTAATTGCATCAAATTGGAAAAAGAAGCAGAAGGTTTGGACTTTCCGCCCTATCCTGGTGATTTGGGTAAACGCATTTGGGAAAGTGTCAGCAAAGAAGCTTGGGCCGCATGGCTAAAGCACCAAACCATGTTGGTCAACGAAAACCGTTTGAACTTGGCCGATGCGCGTGCCCGTCAATATTTGGCTCGCCAAATGGAAAACCATTTCTTTGGTTCTGGCGCAGACGCGGCCCAAGGTTATGTTCCCCCCACCAACCCTTAATTTTCACGCGGGTCATTGGCAACATCGAGCAGCGTGGCAATCTAGTTGGCACGCATTGGAAACTTCGTTTGGGCGTGGGGAATCCTTTCTCCACACCCTTCATGCATGGCAACAAGATACTGCCGCGCCTGATCGGCTCTTCTTTACGGCCTTCGCAACCGAATCACCTCAACACCTTTCCCCCCTCATCGCCGAAGCATGTTTTGGCCTACTGCCTGGCGTTCATCGCATTGTTTTTGAACATGGCAAGGTCCAACTGACCTTGTGCATTGGGCCTCCATCCAACATTGCCCGCGAAATTGACGTGTCCGCGGACAGCATTCGCATGGAGGCACTTGATGCATGGGATGCAAGACAAATTGGAAGGCTGTGTCATGTGGGAAGCGCATTAACTTGGACTGACGCGTCAACCAAATTCATCACTGAATTGGCACAAACTGGCGTGCAAATCACCGACCCATCAACAGGTGTATTCCGGCCCCAATGGACACCCAAAACTGCTTTGCGGCCACGCTTCGAAAACACTTCACCAAAGCACGCCGTGGTGATTGGTGCAGGCTTGTCAGGCGCTGCCGTAGCGCACAGTTTGGCTTGCAGAGGTTGGACGGTCGAAGTTTTGGACCAAGGCAATGGCTTGGGGGCTGGTGCATCTGGTTTGCCTGCAGGTATTTTTGCCACCCATGTATCGCCAGACAACAATGTGCTCTCTCGCATCACACGCGATGGGGTTCGCGCCACGCTGCAACGTGCCAAGCAATTGCTCAAACAAGGAACGCATTGGCAACTGTCCCATTTACTAGAGCATCGATATGATGGCAAACGTCAGTTGCCCAGTGGCGGGCAGTGGCCATCTGTAGGGCACGAGTGGAGCACCGAAGCAACTGAAAAACAAAAAGTGAAGGGTGGACTGCTAATCAGTTCAAAGGCTTTGTGGCACCCGTTGGCAGGTTGGATTCAACCGCCCGCATTTGTCAAAGCACAATTGGCTCATCCCAACATCAGTTTGCGAAGCAATTGCCAAGTTAGAAAGCTTCAGCAAACCCATTCTGAATGGCAAGTGTTGAATGAAAACGGCCAATGCATAGCGCAATCGAAACTGATGGTCTTGGCCAACGCACACCAATGTCAGTCATTGCTAGAGACTGTGGCTCTGTCCGACCCAAGCCCTCAAGTCAAGCGCCCTTACCTTCCTGCAACAGCACTTCGAGGACAAGTGACGTGGGGCAAGATGAATGATTTGCCAGACAACTTGTGCCATGCGCTACCTCAGTTTCCTGTCAATGGTCATGGCAGTTACATAGGCAATCTGACATCCTTCAACAACAACCCAAATGATAAACATTGGATTGTGGGTTCCAGTTTTCAGCGCAACGATTTAGATCTCTCAACGCGACCTGAAGACCAGCAAAGCAACATTCAGCAATGGGCCGAACTGATGCCGGCATTCCAAGAAAACATCTTGAACAACATCGACTTGAGTCGCACCTATTCATGGGCGGCCATTCGGTCTGCGTTACCAGACCGTGTGCCCGCTGTGGGTGAATTTGCACACCCAGAATTCAAAGGGTTACACGTTTGCACGGGCATGGGTGCCAGAGGCATTAGCTGGTCGGTGCTGTGTGGCGAGTTACTGGCCGCTCATCTGAACCATGAACCGCTTCCAATGGCAGCATCGCTGGCCAAGCGAATGGCCGCGTCTCGCTTTGGCTGAATTACTGGAGCGCTGCCGCTGGCCTGCGTGACTTCACGTACGCATCGGTAGGTTGATAATTT
>JACCDK011404149.1_pt1 | contig 14847 bp, 9 predicted proteins | sample 7445871 | NCBI WGS metagenome assembly JACCDK01 (sample SAMN15323436, study PRJNA562643) | freshwater metagenome | isolation source: river surface water | place: USA:Blue River Watershed | collected 2017-08-15 | reverse complement strand
GCCCCGGGCAGTCCACGTGCGCATAGTGACGGTTGGCCGTCTCGTACTCCACGTGCGCCGTATTAATCGTAATACCACGGGCCTTCTCTTCAGGCGCCGCATCAATCTCGTCGTACTTCTTCGCCTCACCACCAAACTTCGACGACAACACCGTCGCAATCGCCGCCGTCAGCGTGGTCTTACCATGGTCCACGTGACCAATCGTCCCTACGTTTACGTGCGGTTTGGTGCGCTCAAACTTACCCTTGGCCATGATTTGTCTTCCTTCTTAATCGAAATAAATGATGAACTAATTACTTGCCACGGCTGCTGATAACAGCTTCCGCAACATTCTTGGGTGCTTCACTGTAATGCTTAAATTCCATGGTGTAGGTTGCGCGACCCTGCGTTAACGACCGCAGTGTGGTGGCGTAACCAAACATCTCGGACAGCGGCACTTCGGCGCGAATCGCCTTGCCACCACCCACCATATCGTCCATGCCCTGCACCATGCCGCGACGTGAAGAGAGATCGCCCATCACGGTACCTGCATAGTCTTCTGGGGTCTCGACTTCCACCGACATCATCGGCTCAAGCAGCACTGGCGTTGCTTTACGGCAGCCGTCTTTGAAGGCCATCGATGCTGCCAATTCAAACGCGATCTGCGATGAGTCCACGTCATGGTAAGAACCATCAAACAAGGTGACTTTGACATCGACCACGGGGTAGCCCGCCATCACACCACTGTTCATGGTGTCCTTACAGCCTTTGTCGACTGAAGGAATAAATTCACGGGGCACGACACCGCCCTTGATCGCATCAACAAACTCGTAGCCTTTGCCTTCTTCCTGCGGCTCGATCTTGAGCCAGACGTGGCCGTACTGTCCTTTACCACCGGACTGCTTCACGTATTTGCCTTCGATTTCAACGGGCTTGCGAATGGTTTCGCGATAGGCCACCTGAGGCTTGCCGACGGTCGCTTCCACGCCGAATTCACGCTTCATCCGGTCAACAATAATCTCCAGGTGAAGCTCACCCATGCCCGAAATAATGGTCTGGCCTGATTCTTCATCGGTGCGAACACGGAACGACGGATCTTCTTTTGCAAGTCGACCCAGTGCAATACCCATCTTTTCTTGGTCTGCCTTGGTCTTGGGCTCAACTGCCTGAGAAATCACAGGCTCAGGGAAGACCATGCGCTCAAGAATGATCTCGGCTTCGCTGTCACAGAGGGTCTCACCCGTGGTGACCTCTTTTAGGCCCACGCAGGCGGCGATGTCACCGGCCAGAACTTCCGTGATCTCTTCACGGTTGTTCGCGTGCATCTGCAGGACGCGACCGATACGCTCTTTCTTCCCTTTAATGGGGTTGTAGACGCTATCGCCTGATTTCAGAACGCCAGAGTAGACACGAATAAAAGTCAGCTGGCCCACGAATGGGTCGGTCATCAGTTTGAATGCGAGCGCAGAGAACTTCTCGCTGTCATCGGCTTTCCGTGACGTGGGCTGCTCACGATCGTCCGTTCCTTCGACCGGAGGAATATCCACGGGCGAGGGCAGGAAGTCGATCACCGCGTCCAGCATCCGCTGCACACCCTTGTTCTTAAAGGCGGTACCGCAGAGCATCGGCTGCACTTCGGTGGCAATGGTCCGCGTGCGCAGACCGAGCTTGATCTCGGCTTCCGACAGATCGCCGTTTTCAAGATACTTGTTCATTAGCTCTTCAGAGGCCTCTGCCGCTGCTTCGAGCATCTTCTCGCGCCACTCTTTCGCTGACTCAACGAGCTCAGCAGGAATGTCGTGGTATTCAAACTTCATTCCCTGGGAGGCCTCATCCCAAATGATGGCCTTCATCTTGATCAGATCGACCACGCCCTTGAAGTTCTCTTCGGCACCGATAGGAATCACCACGGGCACGGGGTTGGCGCGCAGACGAGTGCGCATCTGGTCATAGACCTTGAAGAAGTTTGCGCCGGTGCGGTCCATCTTGTTCACGAAGGCCAGACGTGGCACTTTGTATTTGTTGGCCTGACGCCATACGGTCTCAGACTGAGGCTGCACACCGCCCACGGCACAGTAGACCATGCAGGCGCCGTCGAGCACACGCATCGAACGCTCAACCTCAATCGTGAAGTCAACGTGTCCCGGGGTGTCGATGATGTTGAAACGATGCTCGGGATAGGACATGTCCATGCCCTTCCAGAAACAGGTCGTCGCCGCCGATGTAATCGTGATGCCGCGCTCTTGTTCCTGCTCCATCCAGTCCATGGTCGCAGCGCCATCGTGAACCTCACCAATCTTATGGTTCACACCGGTGTAATAAAGAATACGCTCGGTGGTGGTGGTCTTACCAGCGTCGATGTGGGCGCTAATACCAATGTTGCGATAACGCTCAATGGGGGTCTTGCGAGCCATAAAAAATCCTGATTTCTCTAGTAAATAACTGCGGTCAAGCACAAACAGTGACGCGGACACACGACCACGTCACCACGAGTTTTAGAAGCGGAAGTGCGAGAAGGCCTTGTTGGCTTCAGCCATACGGTGAACTTCATCACGCTTCTTCACTGCACCGCCACGGCCTTCGGCCGCTTCGAGCAGTTCACCCGCTAGGCGCAGGTTCATGGACTTCTCACCACGCTTTTTCGCTGCTTCGCGCAGCCAACGCATGGCCAGTGCAGAACGACGGGACGGACGGACCTCTACCGGCACCTGGTAGTTCGCACCACCGACACGACGGCTCTTCACCTCAACAGCAGGTTTTGCGTTGTTTAAGGCCTGATGAAAAATCTCGATTGGGTTTTTGTTGGCTTTTTTCTCGATGAAATCGAGTGCGCCATAGACGATCCGCTCAGCGACGGCTTTCTTGCCGTGGAGCATGACCACGTTGATGAATTTGGAGACATCTTCGCTGCCGAACTTGGGATCAGCGAGAACAATACGTTTAGGAACTTCGCGACGACGAGGCATTTCTTCTTCCTTTATTCAGTTGGTCTTCACCACACCATGTGATGTCGAACCTGGTCAGCACGTACTTCTCATGTCTGACCCCTTACATGACACTGCGCGAGATCATTCGCGCGCGGTGCCGCTTTGAACGACGGCCTACTGTTCGGTGCGTGATCGCACGCACCGATTGAAAATTAGGCCGCCTTCGGGCGCTTCGATCCGTACTTGGATCGAGACTGCTTACGATCTTTCACACCCTGCAGGTCCAGCGATCCGCGAACGATGTGATACCGCACACCGGGAAGGTCTTTCACACGACCACCACGGATCAATACGACCGAGTGCTCTTGAAGGTTGTGACCTTCGCCACCGATGTAGCTAATGACTTCGAAGCCGTTGGTCAGACGAACCTTGGCGACTTTACGCAGCGCGGAGTTCGGCTTTTTCGGCGTCGTGGTGTAGACGCGAGTGCAGACCCCGCGACGCTGCGGGCTCGACTCGAGCGCAGGGCTCTTACTCTTGACGACTTCAGAGGTCCGCGGCTTGCGGACCAGCTGGTTGATGGTGGGCATTGTTCTCTGCTCTTTCTTTACTAAAACACAAATAAATTCGGATTCGCCAAACGGCGAAAAGCCTTAGATTGTCGAGGATTTACAGCTTTACTGTCAAACAAAATCCGCCAAAGGTGTGCAACGCAGCAACCCCACAATTTCACAATGTGAAATTGTGTCAGAGGCCAGACGAATGTCGCGGCCCTTCAGAAGAAAGACGGCACCGATCTTTCGAAAGGTGCCGTTTTCCAAACGACTCAGCGGTTCAAGACACCCGCCACCTTGTGAGCAGCGGGGTCAATTGCTTTGCGTTACTCGGTTGGTGCGGATCCTGCATCCCCAGACGGTGCTGCAGATGATGCATCCCCTTCCGTGACCGACTCTTCGCTGTCGGGGCTTGAGAACAACGCCTCGGCTTCGATCGCGGCCTGTTGGGCAGCGGTCTGGGCTTCTGCGGCCTCGATGGCTTCGCGCTCTTTGCGGGCCTTGTGATAGGCAAGACCGGTTCCTGCAGGAATCAGTCGGCCAACGATCACGTTTTCCTTCAGGCCACGGAGCTCGTCGCGCTTACCCATGATGGCTGCTTCGGTCAGCACTCGGGTGGTCTCCTGGAAGGAGGCCGCCGAGATGAACGAATCGGTCGAGAGCGATGCCTTGGTAATTCCCAAGAGCTTGTTCTCGTACATCGCAGGACGCTTGTTCTCCGCGGTAGCGCGATCGTTCTCATCCAGCAGTTCGGAACGCTCGACCTCTTCACCGTTAATAAAGCGTGTATCGCCTGCATCGGTCACGCGGACACGACGCAGCATCTGACGCACGATCACTTCAATGTGCTTGTCGTTGATCTTCACACCCTGGAGTCGATAGACGTCCTGCACCTCGTCCACGATGTAACGCGCTAGGGCCTCGACGCCGAGCAGACGCAGAATATCCTGCGGATCTGCGGGGCCGTCCACAATCAGCTCGCCCTTGTTAACGATCTGACCGTCGTGCACCAGAACGCTCTTCTCTTTTGAGATAAGGGTCTCGACCTGTACGCCGTCCATATCGGTAATGATCAGACGCTGCTTGCCCTTCGTATCCTTACCGAAGGAGACCGTTCCCGTGACCTCGGCCAACATGCCGGCGTCTTTCGGTGAGCGGGCCTCGAAGAGTTCCGCAACACGTGGCAGACCACCGGTAATGTCGCGGGTCTTCTGAGATTCCTGCGGAATACGCGCGAGCACCTCACCAACCGCAACCTCTTGACCATCTCGCACGGTAATCAGCGCGCCGACCGGGAAGGAAATGTTCACGCTGTGATCGGTACCGGCGATCTTGACTTCTTCGCCCTTGGCATCGATCAGCTTCACCTGGGGACGAACGCCTTTGACCTGAGCACCACCACGACGTTTCGCATCGATCACCACGAGCGTCGACAGACCGGTGACTTCATCGATCTGCTTCGCAACGGTCACGCCCTCTTCGACGTTTTCGAACTTCACGCGACCGGCGTACTCGGTAATGATGGGTCGTGTCAGCGGATCCCATGTCGCGAGCATCGCGCCTGCTTTCACAGGCTTGCCATCCATCGACAGCAACGTCGCGCCATACGGCACCTTGTGACGCTCACGCTCACGACCGTTGTCGTCCGTAATTAGCACTTCACCGGATCGCGAGATCACGACGGGCTCGCCCGTGGCTTTAGTGACGTAGCGCATGGTGGGCGTAAACCGAACGAGACCGTTCGACTTTGCCTCAACGCCACTAGCTGCAGCGGTACGCGATGCCGCGCCACCGATGTGGAAGGTGCGCATGGTCAGCTGTGTTCCCGGCTCACCAATCGACTGGGCCGCAATCACCCCAACGGCCTCACCGACGTTCACCAAGTGGCCACGGCCAAGATCCCGGCCATAACACTTGGCACACAGACCGAAACGGGTGCCGCAAGTTAACGGGGTACGAACGCGGACTTCATCGATGCCCAGACGCTCAATCTCTTCGACCGCATCTTCGTCCAGCAATTTACCGGCTTCATACAGTGTCGCCTGTGTCTCGGGATGCACCACCTCGGCGGCCGTCACGCGACCGAGGATTCGATCACGCAGCGCTTCGATGACTTCACCACCCTCGACCAGGGCCTTCATATTGATACCGTTTAAGGTGCCGCAGTCGTCTTCGATCACCACCAGATCCTGGGTCACGTCAACGAGACGACGCGTCAGGTAACCGGAGTTCGCTGTCTTTAACGCGGTGTCCGCCAGACCCTTACGAGCGCCGTGGGTCGAGATGAAGTACTGAAGCACGTTCAGACCTTCGCGGAAGTTCGCGGTAATCGGCGTCTCAATGATCGAGCCGTCCGGTTTGGCCATCAGGCCACGCATTCCGGCGAGCTGTCGAATCTGTGCTGCAGAGCCACGGGCACCGGAGTCCGCCATCATGTAGATGGAGTTAAACGACTCTTGACGTGCATCTTTGCCGTGACGATCTTTCACCGGCTCACTGGCCAGCTGGGTCATCATGGCCTTGCCCACGTCGTCACCCGCACGGCCCCAGATATCTACGACCTTGTTGTAGCGCTCGCCCTGCGTCACGAGACCCGAGGCGTACTGCTGCTCGATCTCTTTCACTTCTTTTTCGGCCTTGGCCAGGATGTCCACTTTCTGCGGCGGCACGAGCATATCGTCCACACAGATCGAGATGCCTGCGCGGGTGGCCAGTGCAAAACCAGACTGCAGCAGCTTGTCCGCCAGGATCACGGTGTCGCGTAGACCACAGCGACGGAACGAGACGTTAATCAGGCGAGAGATTTCTTTCTTCTTGAGTGCCTTGTTCATGTGAACAAAGGACAGTCCCGGAGGAAGAATCTTGGACAAGAGCGCACGACCCACCGTTGTCTCATAGCGGGTCATCTTGGGCGTCTTGGCCTTGGTCACAGGATCGATATCCACTTCCGCGATCCGCACGGTGATCTTGGTACCGAGTTCGACTTCGCGGTTGCCATAGGCCCGTTCGACCTCTGCAACATCCGCGAAGAACATGCCTTCGCCCTTGCCGTTCACCCGCTCACGCGTGGTGTAGTAGAGACCCAACACGATGTCCTGGGACGGCACGATCGACGGCTCGCCGTTCGACGGGAAGAGCACGTTATTGGAGGCGAGCATCAGCGTGCGCGCTTCCATCTGTGCCTCAATCGAGAGCGGTACGTGGACCGCCATCTGGTCACCGTCGAAGTCTGCGTTAAATGCAGCACAGACCAGCGGATGCAGCTGGATCGCTTTACCTTCAATCAGCACGGGCTCGAAAGCCTGAATGCCAAGACGGTGCAGCGTGGGTGCGCGGTTGAGCATCACGGGGTGCTCACGGATGACTTCTTCCAGAATGTCCCAGACTTCAGGCACCTGCTGCTCGACCAGCTTCTTGGCCGCCTTGATCGTGGTGGCCATGCCGCGCAGTTCAAGCTTATTGAAGATGAATGGCTTAAAGAGCTCTAACGCCATCAGTTTCGGCAGACCGCACTGATGCAGTTTCAGTGTTGGACCCACCACGATGACCGAACGACCAGAGTAGTCGACTCGTTTACCGAGCAGGTTCTGACGGAAACGGCCGCCCTTACCTTTGATCATGTCCGCAAGCGATTTCAACGGACGCTTGTTGGCGCCAGTCATCGCCTTACCGCGACGACCGTTATCGAGCAGCGAGTCCACGGCTTCCTGGAGCATGCGCTTTTCGTTGCGTACGATGATGTCCGGCGCTTTAAGCTCGAGCAGACGACGCAGGCGGTTGTTTCGGTTGATCACACGACGATAGAGGTCGTTGAGATCGGACGTGGCGAAGCGGCCACCGTCCAGCGGCACGAGCGGACGCAGCTCGGGCGGCAGCACGGGCAGCACTTCCAGGATCATCCACTCAGGCTTCACACCAGACTTCTCAAATCCTTCGAGCACCTTCAGACGCTTGGCGATCTTTTTGATCTTCGCCTCAGAAGAGGTCTCGGCGAGTTCTGCGCGCAGCTTTTCGATCTCATTTTTGAGGTCGATTTCGCGCAGCATTTCACGAATACCTTCGGCACCCATCATGGCCACAAAGCCATCGCCGTACTGCTCTTGCTTGGCCAGGAAGTCGTCTTCGGTCATGATCTGACCACGCTTCAAAGGCGTTGCATCGGGGTGAATCACCACATAGGCTTCAAAGTAGAGCACGCGCTCGATATCCCGAAGGGTCATATCGAGCACCATGCCCAGACGCGAGGGCAGTGACTTCAGAAACCAGATGTGCGCCACCGGACTGGCCAGATCAATATGGCCCATCCGCTCGCGACGCACCTTGGTGAGCGTGACTTCAACGTTACATTTTTCACAGATAACGCCACGGTGCTTCAGGCGCTTGTACTTGCCACAGAGACACTCGTAATCTTTGACTGGGCCAAAGATCTTGGCGCAGAACAGACCGTCACGCTCGGGCTTAAACGTCCGGTAGTTAATCGTTTCAGGTTTTTTGACCTCACCATACGACCACGAGCGAATCTTCTCGGGCGATGCGAGGCCAATTTTGATCTTGTCGAAAACCTGGTCCTGCTGAACCTGCTTGAATAGATCGAGTAGCGCTTTCATTGTGCCGACCTTCTTTCCGTTGTTCTTTAGTTGCGTTCCAAGTCAATGTCGATGCCCAGTGAACGAATTTCTTTCACCAGCACGTTGAACGACTCCGGCATGCCGGCATCAATCGTGTGTTCACCCTTGACCAGGTTTTCATAAACTTTGGTTCGACCACTGACGTCGTCGGACTTGACGGTGAGCATCTCCTGCAGGACATAGGACGCGCCATAAGCTTCAAGCGCCCAGACCTCCATCTCACCAAATCGCTGTCCACCGAACTGGGCCTTACCACCCAACGGCTGCTGGGTCACCAGCGAGTACGGTCCGGTTGAACGCGCGTGCATCTTGTCGTCGACCAGGTGGTGCAGCTTCAGCATGTGCATATAGCCGACCGTGACCGTGCGATCAAACGCCTCGCCATTGCGTCCGTCAAAGAGCTGAACCTGGGTACGCGTTGGTGTCAGACCGATACGGGCTGCGACATCATCCGGATAGGCAAGCTCGAGCATCTGGCGAATCTCCTGCTCGGAGGCACCATCAAACACGGGGGTTGCAAACGGCACGCCGTCGCGCAGGTTGCTCGCCAACTCAATCACTTCTTTGTCGGAGAGGGTCTTGAGCTCTTCGGGATGGCCGCTGGTGTTGTAGACCTTCTCGAGATACTTACGTACCTCATTCGCAGACGACTCGGCCTGGAGCATGTCGCCGATACGCTGACCAATGCCTTTGGCCGCCCAGCCCAAGTGGGTTTCCAGAATCTGACCCACGTTCATTCGAGACGGAACGCCGAGCGGATTCAACACAATATCCACCGGGGTGCCATCGGCCATGTAAGGCATGTCTTCCACAGGGACAATACGGGAGACCACGCCTTTGTTTCCGTGACGTCCGGCCATCTTGTCGCCAGGCTGCAGACGACGTTTCACGGCCAGGTAGACCTTGACCATCTTCAAGACGCCCGGCAGCAGCTCATCGCCCTGCGTCAGCTTCTTATGCTTTTCTTCATAAGCCAGATCGAACTGGTGACGCTTCATGTCAATCGACTCTTTCAGACTCTCCAGCTGTTTGGCAGCCGTCTCGTCCGAGAGACGAATATCGAACCACTGATAGCGATCCAGATCCGACAGGTAGGCGGCGTCAATCGCCGTGCCCTTGGCAATCTTCTTTGGGCCACCGTTGGCGGCCTTACCGATCAGAAGTTTCTCGATCCGTTGGAAGGTATCGGTCTCAACAATACGCAGCTGGTCATTCAGATCCAGACGGAAGCGACGCAGTTCGTCATCAATGATCTGCTGCGCCCGCTTGTCACGCTGAATGCCTTCCCGCGTAAAGACCTGAACGTCGATCACGGTACCGCTCATGCCTGACGGCACGCGCAGCGACGTGTCTTTCACATCGGAGGCCTTCTCACCGAAGATCGCGCGAAGCAGCTTCTCTTCTGGGGTGAGCTGGGTCTCGCCCTTCGGCGTAACCTTACCGACCAGCACGTCACCGGCCTGGACTTCTGCACCGATATAGACGATGCCGGATTCATCCAGACGGCCAAGCTGTCCTTCTGACAGATTGGAAATATCGCGTGTGATCTCTTCCGGTCCAAGCTTGGTATCACGCGCTAGGATGGAGAGCTCTTCAATGTGCACCGAGGTATAACGATCGTCCGACACCACACGCTCGGAGATCAGGATTGAGTCCTCGAAGTTATAGCCATTCCAGGGCATGAACGCGACGAGCATGTTCTGACCGAGGGCGAGTTCGCCCATATCGGTGGAAGCACCGTCAGCGATCACATCACCACGACCCACCACATCGCCACGCTTCACGATCGGACGCTGGTTGATGTTGGTGTTCTGGTTGGAACGGGTGTACTTGGTGAAGTTATAGATATCCACACCAGATTCACCAGCGACCGTTTCGTTATCGTTCACACGAATCACGACACGACGCGAGTCCACGTAGTCCACGAAACCACCACGGCGAGCCTGGACGACCGTCCCCGAGTCCACCGCACAGGTGCGCTCGATACCGGTACCGACCAGTGACTTCTGGGGACGCAGACAAGGCACGGCCTGACGCTGCATGTTCGAACCCATCAGCGCGCGGTTGGCATCGTCATGCTCAAGGAACGGAATCAGCGATGCAGCAACGGACACGATCTGTGACGGTGCAACGTCCATGTACTCGACCTTATCAACGGTCGACAGCGTGGTCTCCCCATTGACACGGACCGAGATGAGATCGCCTGTGAGCTTACCCTTGGCATCAATCTCGGCGTTGGCCTGCGCAATCACATAACGACCTTCTTCGATCGCCGAAAGATATTCAATGGTGTCGGTGACCTTGCCGTCGTTGACCTTGCGATAAGGCGTCTCAAGGAATCCATACTCATTCAGACGTGCATAGAGCGCCAGTGAGTTGATCAGACCAATGTTCGGGCCTTCAGGCGTCTCAATCGGACAGACACGACCATAGTGCGTCGGGTGTACGTCACGGACTTCGAAGCCGGCACGCTCACGCGTCAGACCGCCAGGGCCGAGGGCCGAGACACGACGCTTGTGCGTGATCTCGGACAGCGGATTGGTCTGGTCCATAAACTGCGACAACTGGGATGAACCAAAGAACTCGCGAATCGCTGCCGTGATCGGCTTGCTGTTGATCAGGTCATACGGCTGCAGGTTATCGGCTTCTGCTTGGCCCAGACGCTCACGCACCGCACGCTCCACGCGCACGAGTCCGGAACGGAACTGATTCTCGGCCAGTTCGCCCACGCAACGCACACGACGGTTGCCCAGGTGGTCAATGTCATCGATCTCACCACGGCCATTGCGCAGCGATACGAGTAGCTTGATCGTGTCAAGAATGTCGTCGTTGGTCAGCGTCATCGGGCCCGAGACTTCTTCACGGCCAAGACGACGATTGAACTTCATACGGCCGACCGCAGACAGGTCATAGGAGTCTTCACTGAAGAACAGGCGCTCAAACAGCATCTGTACCGCATCTTCAGTGGGCGGCTCGCCAGGACGCATCATGCGATAGATCGCCACACGTGCCGAGATCTGATCCGGCGTCTCATCGACACGCAGGGTCGACGACATGTAAGGACCGTGATCCAGATCGTTGGTGTAGAGCGTCTTGATCTCGCGAACTTTGGCATCGCGCAGTTTGGTGAGCAGCTCTTCCGTGATCTCTTCGTTCGCCTTGGCGATGATCTCGCCGGTCTCGCCGTCAACCACCACATGGGCCAACACACGACCCAGCAGGTAGTCATCGGGCACGCTAATACGCTTTAAGCCTGCCTTCTCAATGTCACGAATGTGTTTTGCGTTGATCCGCTTATCGCGACCCACAATCACGTTGCCGGACTTATCGACGATGTCAAAGCGCGCCTGCTCACCCCGTAAACGGTCGGCCACGAGCTCCATCTGAGCCCCTTCGGGCAGGATCGAGAAATGGTCGAAGTCAAAGAAGTGCGCCAGGATCTGCTCAACGTTTAGGCCAATGGCCTTGAGCAGAATCGTGACCGGCATCTTGCGTCGACGGTCGACACGGAAATACAAAATGTCTTTGGGATCAAACTCGAAATCGAGCCACGAGCCACGGTAAGGAATCACGCGAGCCGAGAAGAGCAGCTTGCCCGAGCTATGGGTCTTGCCGCGATCGTGCTCAAAGAACACGCCAGGGGAGCGATGGAGCTGGCTCACAATAACCCGCTCGGTACCGTTGATCACAAACGAGCCGTTCTCCGTCATCAAGGGGATGTTGCCCATGAAGACTTCTTTTTCGCGAATCTCTTTGACCGTCGGCTTTGCGGCTTCGCGGTCATAGATCTTCAGACGAACCTGGGCACGGATCGGTGCCTCGAAGGTCTGGCCGCGGAGCTGGCACTCGCGCACATCAAATGCAGGTGCGCCTAAGGTGTAATGCAGGAAGTCCAGCTCGGCCATGCCGTTGTGGCTCTTGATCGGGAAGATCGACTGGAAGGCGGCCTCGAGACCCTGCAGCTTGCGCTGGGTCGGCGTGGTGTCTTCCTGAAGAAAAGCACGATAAGAGGCCAGCTGGGTCTCTAACAGATAAGGAATATCTAAGACGGGCTTGCGCTTGGCAAAGCTCTTACGAATACGTTTTTTTTCGGTGAAGTTGTATGCCATCACGGCTCCTGTTGGGAAAACCTCGAAACATTTCGATCAGACCTGCTCAAGCCCACTGCACTGCTTACCATTCCGGGCTATGCGATATCGACGGCGAGTGCATCGACATTGCATAACCCGTATCTCGCGTGACACGGACCGAGATCCGTGGGTCACGAAATACGGTGTCTCGCTGAATTACTTCAGTTCGACCTTTGCACCAGCCTCTTCGAGCTGCTTCTTCAGCGCCTCGGCGTCGGCCTTGTTCACCCCTTCTTTGATGGGCTTCGGTGCACCGTCTACCAGGTCCTTGGCTTCTTTCAGGCCCAGACCGGTTGCTGCACGAACCACCTTAATGACTTCCACCTTCTTGTCGCCAGCAGCAGCCAGGACAACGGTGAAGTCAGTCTTCTCTTCAGCGGCAGCGCCACCAGCAGCAGCACCTGCTGCGGGAGCAGCAGCAACAGCGACTGCAGCAGCAGCGGATACGCCAAACTTCTCTTCCATCGCCTTGACCAGCTCGGAGAGCTCCAGAACGGACATGGCGGCAATAGCGTCTAACAGTTGATCTTTATTCATCGTAAAAACTCCAGATTTCAGGATTTAAATTATTTCAATCGTGATCAAGCCGACTGGGACTCTCGTTGTGCTCTCAGCGCATCGACCGTGCGAACAAACGACGCCGGTACTTCGTTGAGGGTACGAACGAACTTCACAATCGGAGCCTGCATCGTGCCGACCAATGTCGCGAGCAGCTCATCACGTGACGGCATAGAGGCAAGGGCCTTCACACCAGCAGCGTCCATGAGATAGTTCGGCATTGCGCCCGCTTTGATGACAAAGAGCTCGTTGGTTTTTGCAAAGTCATTCATGACCTTTGCAGCGGCAACGGGATCCTTGGAAATACCGTAGATCAGCGGACCAACCATGCGGTCAGCCAGCGCCTCGAACGGCGTTCCCGCAACAGCACGGCGTACCAGCGTGTTTTTCATCACACGCAGATAGACACCAGACTGTCGCGCCTTCTTGCGGAGATCGGTGATGTTGGCAACATCAAGACCACGGTACTCTGCGAGGATGACGGACTGGGCCTGGGCTAACTCTGCCGAGACCTCATCAATCACCACGGCTTTCGCTTCGCGGTTTAGTGCCACATTTCACTCCTTCTCAATGTTTCGCTTCCATTCACGGAATTGAAACGGTTGAAACCGGCGAGTTCCTCTAGAGCATTCGATGAACAACCATTACAACTGAACACCGACTTCTTTCGGGGATCGCCATCTGCGTTGGGTCGAAGTGAACAACCTTCTCATTAAGTCCCTGACCCCAACGGTCTTTGACAACCTGCAGACAGCCCAACAGGCCTGTCTGCAGCCCAAAGTCTTGTTTACTGCGCAGGCAGAATCGACGTCTGGTCGACGCGAATGCCAGGGCCCATCGTGGTCGAGATCGCTACCTTGCGCAGATAGACACCTTTCGATGACTGCGGCTTGGCACGATTCAACGCATCAATCAGCGCGACTAGATTCGTCTTTAACGCATCGACTTCAAACGAGGCCTGACCAATCGTGCAGTGAACGATGCCGGCTTTGTCGGTTCGATACTGCACCTGACCAGCCTTGGCGTTCTTCACTGCCTGTGCAACGTCCGCCGACACCGTGCCCACTTTCGGGTTCGGCATCAGGCCACGAGGACCAAGGATCTGGCCCAACGTACCGACGATACGCATGGTGTCGGGCGATGCGATCAACACATCAAAGTTGATCTGGCCGCCTTTAATCTGCTCTGCCAGATCTTCCATACCGACGATGTCAGCGCCTGCAGCCTTGGCCTGCTCGGCCTTTTCGCCCTGGGCGAAAACAGCGACGCGCTGTGTCTTGCCCGTGCCTGCGGGCAGAACGATCGAGCCACGAACGAGCTGATCGGATTTCTTTGCATCGATCCCGAGCTGGACAGCAACGTCCACAGACTCTTTGAACTTGGCGGTGGCACAGGCCTTGGCCAGCTCAAGCGCCTCTTGCGCAGGATAGAGCTTGGCGCGATCCACTTTCGAGCGAACCGCAGAATAGCGTTTAGAAACTTTTGCCATGATTAGACTCCCTCTACCGTGACGCCCATGCTGCGGGCACTACCAGCGATCGTGCGCACTGCTGCATCAAGATCCGCAGCGGTGAGATTGGGCATTTTGGTTTTGGCAATGTCTTCTGCCTGGGCGCGTGTGATCTTGCCGACTTTGTCGGTATGGGGCTTGGCAGAACCTTTGTCGAGTTTTGCAGCCTTTTTGATCAACACCGTCGCAGGCGGTGTCTTCATGATGAAGGTGAAGGTCTTGTCGGCAAATGCCGTGATGACCACCGGAATCGGCAGGCCAGGTTCCATGCCCTGTGTCTGGGCATTGAACGCCTTACAGAATTCCATGATGTTCAGACCACGCTGACCTAGCGCGGGACCAATCGGTGGGGATGGATTGGCTTTACCTGCAGGGACCTGCAGCTTGATATAACCAACAATCTTCTTTGCCATAAGGGCTCCTTAGTGAGTTCAAACGCAGCTGTTCATGCAGCCGCTCCTCGGGTTCACATCAACACAACACGTGGCCAATGGCCACACCAACAACAAACAATCAGAGTTTTTCGACCTGACCGAATTCCAGCTCCACGGGTGTTGCACG
>JACCDK010426780.1_pt1 | contig 14847 bp, 12 predicted proteins | sample 7445871 | NCBI WGS metagenome assembly JACCDK01 (sample SAMN15323436, study PRJNA562643) | freshwater metagenome | isolation source: river surface water | place: USA:Blue River Watershed | collected 2017-08-15 | reverse complement strand
GCATCTCACTTGGCCAACTTTGAAGCGCAAACGGCGCAAAGATAACCGATGAGATTGTCATCGCAATTCCATTTATAGCAAGTCCAGAAGTCCCCGGTGCTTTTCGAGTGATCATATTTACCGCCCACGCATATGACGCGGCCGCCACTAAAACTTGGGCGAGCGCAAGAAAATTCGTAAAGTCAGAGACGCTTTCAATTCCGACAATCAGCGAAATGCCAAGCAAGCCAATTGCTATTCCAAAAATTCTAGTGCGGTGCGCGGCCGTTGAATCTCCAGAGTGATGAGCAAACAGAGTTGCCCAAATTGGAACAGTTGCCACGAGAAGTGCTACAACACCGGATGAAAGGGAAATTTGGGAGTTCGTAATTAGCGTCCATGGAATTACCATCTCGAGTACTGCGTAAAGAGCGATATAGCGCCAATATTTGAAAGCGCCCCTTAACGTTCCCTCACGTAGCGCCAGCGGAATCAATAAACACGCCCCAATGACTAGACGCGAAAAGACAATCATGGGAACGGATAACTCTTCGACCGCGACCTTCATAAAGAGATATGGAACTCCCCATAGGAGTCCTACAAGAGAAAAGAGGAACCAACCGCGACGCGACATTAAATAAGACTCCGATATAGATCAATAGTTGTGCGTGCAACTTTATCCCAACCAAATTCTGCAACAACACGATTACGCCCGGCAGCGCCCAATTTTTGGGCGAGAGATTCATCACTTAGAACTTTATTTAGCGCACCTGCAAATTCCGCTTCAAATTGCGAACTATCTTGACTTAGCTTTACCAAGTAACCCGTTTCTCCATCTGATACTACTTCTGGAATGCCACCCACAGATGACGCAACTACTGCAGTCTCACATGCCATAGCCTCGAGATTGACTATTCCAAGTGGTTCATAGATTGAAGGACAGGCAAATACTTGTGCTGCGCTTAAGAGCGCCACTAATTCATCGTGCGGCAACATCTCTTTAATCCAATGAACATTTGAGCGACTCTTCTGCAACTCGGAGATGAGTTGCTCTACCTCCGCACCGATTACTGGCTCATCCGCGCTACCCGCAGCGATCACTATGGCGAATCTTGGATCGACCAACTTCCAAGCCCGAAGTAAATGTGCCAATCCTTTCTGTCGAGTAATTCGCCCAACGAAGATAGCGAACGGTCCACTAACCCCATACTTCTTGAGCACCTTTTCATTATTAGTAGGTTTGAACTTTTCGGTATCGATTCCATTTCGAATTGTAATTATCTTGCTTGGGTCAACTTTGGGATAAGCATTGATTATGTCGGCTCTCATTCCATCACTTACAGAAATAATGGCCGAGGCGCTCTCGTATGCGGTCTTCTCGACCCACGATGAAATCACATAGCCGCCACCGAGTTGTTCGGCCTTCCACGGTCTAAGTGGCTCCAATGAGTGCGCCGTTACTACATGAAGAATTGAATAAATCTTGCTTGCTAAGTACCCGGCGAAATTTGCATACCAAGTATGAGAATGAACTAATGAAACTTCCTTCAAATTCATCGCCATATCGCTATCAATCAATAGCGTTTGCAGGGCTGGATTTATTTTTGTGAGTGGTTCGTTTAGTTCATAGGCAGATGCGTCTGGTCGCGGGGCACCAAAACAGCTAACTTGGCACCTAACGATTCCAGTTGCGTTAAGGGCTGTAACCAAATTCGATACATGAACTCCGGCTCCGCCGTATATTGCCGGCGGCCACTCCTTGGTGAGGACTGCGACTGATAAGTCCTTCCCGCTACTCATGAAGCAAGAGTATCGTTCGCTCATGGCGCGCTTAGATCTCCCACTAGGAATAGTGCTAGCAGGTGGCGAAGGAAAACGATTGATGCCACTTACCGCAGATCGCGCAAAACCCGCAGTCCCATTTGGCGGCTCTTATCGGCTAGTGGATTTCGTACTCTCAAATCTTGTCAACGCAGGATTCTTACGTATCGCAGTTCTTACTCAATATAAGTCACACTCACTCGATCGGCACATCACCACAACCTGGCGGATGTCTACCCTTCTCGGAAATTACATTACGCCAGTTCCGGCGCAACAACGTCTTGGACCGCGTTGGTATACCGGAAGCGCCGACGCTATCTTGCAGAACTTCAATTTAATTCATGACGAGAATCCCAAACATGTGATTGTTTTCGGCGCGGATCACGTTTATCGCATGAATCCTGATCAGATGTATCAGCAACATCTCCAAACTGGCGCAGGAGTGACGGTTGCCGCGATTCGCGTTAAACGAAGCGAGGCTTCTAATTTTGGAGTTATCGAACTTGCCGAAGACGGCTTGACTATAAAGGCTTTTCACGAGAAGCCCAAAGATCCACCAGCAATGCCCGGCCATCCCGAACTAGCTCTCGTCTCTATGGGTAATTACATATTCCGCCGCGATGCGATGGAAGAGGCGCTGATACTTGACTCAGAAGATGTGGATAGTCGCCATGATTTAGGCGGAAACATAATCCCAAATATGACTAAAGCTGGATTGGCAAAGGCTTATGACTTCGCAAATAACGTAGTTCCGGGAGAGACGGAACGAGATAAAGGTTATTGGCGCGATGTAGGAACTATTGATTCATATTTTGAAGCGCATATGGATCTTGTATCAGTCCATCCAATTTTCAATCTTTACAATCGTAATTGGCCAATTCTCACCAATCCACCATCTTTGCCACCCGCGAAATTCTCTGAGCGCGGTATCGCCTTTGATTCTGTAGTTGGAGCTGGATCAATTATTGCTGGCGGAGAGATGCACAGAACTGTGGCTTCATATGATGTCCTTGTAGGTCGTGATGCCAAAGTCGAAGGTTCTGTTTTGATGCCGCAGGTTCGAATTGGCGATGGGGCTCATGTGAAGAATGCAATCCTTGATAAGAGTGTGATTGTGGAGCCAGGCGCACAAATTGGAATCAACTTGGAAAGGGATAGAGAGCGCTTTACCGTATCTGAAGGTGGAGTTGTAGTGGTCGGTAAAGGAGTTACTGTCACTCGTTAAATTTCGCCGCGCTCCAAAGCTTGGATAACGAAATCGCCCCGCTTTACCGTTGCCTCGAGATCACTTAACTTCTTCATCCCATTTAACTGCTGGAACATACGATGATTCTTCTTAAAGCGCTCGCCATTTCGGGCGAGGTAATGCCAATACAGCGTAGTAAAAGGGCAGGAGTCATTTTCAGTTCTCGTCTTGGGGTTATATGAACAATCGCCACAGTAGTTGGACATACGTGAGATATATGAACCTCCCGCAATGTAAGGTTTTGTGGACATCCTTCCGCCATCGGCATGCATGCTCATTCCAATCACATTTGGGACCATCACCCAGTCAGTAGCATCTATAAATACTTCGCGCATCCAAGATAAGAATTGGGCTGGATTAACATCTGCAAGGGCGGCGAGATTACTCAAGATCATCAATCGGGGGATGTGATGAACCCAAGCTCGCTGCTCAATTTGCGCAACAGTCTCTGATACGCAACGCATCTTGGTTCTTTTCGAGTCTGTAAAAAGTGGAAGTAATTCTCGTTTAGAGTCTAAAGTATTGGAATCGCGATATTCGCTACCGAAGAACCAGTAAATCCCATTTATATACTCACGCCAACCGATTATTTGACGGATGAACCCCTCGCAAGATGAAATTGGAATTCCACCTTTGCGATATCGCTTCATTGCCTCGGAAACGACCTCATCCGCGGTTATCAATCCGACATTTAAGTAAGTGCTCAAAAGTGAGTGGTGCACCGCCCAAGATTCCGTGGTCATTGCATCCTCAAGTGGTCCAAAGTCTTTAAATGAGTGAGATAGAAAGTTATCTAATTGTCGGAGCGCAGCCGCCCTTGTAGTTCCCCAAGTCGTATCTACGAGCTCGCCGGTTAGCTTTAGTGCACTTAACTCAGCAATTACCGCGTTATCAATCTCATCTCGCTCATGATGCGGATACTTCGGCCACTTGTAACCGAGTTTTGGTGGTGGCAGACGATTCTCTTCATCAAAATTCCATGCTCCACCTTCGGGCTCATCTCCAGCCATCAAGATATTGAGGCGCTTGCGTTGCCAACGATAAAAATTCTCAAGTTTTAGAGATTTCTGCGATTGCGCCCAATTAATGAAGTCGCTTCTTGAGGTAAGGAAGAAATCATTCTCGACAAACTTAACTCCGATTTTGTGCAACGAGTCTCTTAAGCGGTATGAAGAAGGTTCGGCGGCTATTACTTCCGTAAATTCACCAGACATTTGCTTAATCCCAGCTGCGGTATTTTTTGATTTCAAATAGTGGACGGTAAAACCCTCTTTACGGAGAACTTCGGCAAAGTGACGTGCAGCTGAAATCAAGAAAAATAGTCGTTGTTTATGCCAACGCGCACCATTAAGCATCGCTTGGCTTTCAACAAAGAGAACTTCATGAGTTTTCGGGTTGGCCAATTTGAGCGCGCCTTTATGGCGATTGAGATTGTCATGAGCGAGATAAATAAGGGACTTAGCCATCACTAAAAGAGTATCGGGGTAGGGGTAGAATTTCGCTCTGGATCAGAGTTGATCAATCCTTTTAGCAATCGAAAGAAGTAAAGGTATGCGTTTCGGAGTTCTAACCGGTGGTGGTGACTGCCCAGGTCTTAATGCAGTTATTCGTGCAGTCGTCCGCAAAGGCGAGAAAGAGTATGGCTACGAGTTCATCGGTTTCCGTGATGGCTGGAAGGGTCCGCTTGAGGGATTGACTATGCCTTTGAATATAAAGGCAACCCGTGGCATCTTGCCACGAGGCGGCACCATCCTTGGATCTTCAAGAACAAATCCATTCAAGATTGAAAATGGTGTAGAGCGAATAAAAGAAAATCTCGCGAAAATGAATGTTGATGCGTTAATTGCAATTGGCGGCGAAGATACGCTCGGAGTTGCTACAAAATTGGATGCTTTAGGAGTGAAGGTTATTGGTGTCCCCAAGACAATCGATAATGATTTGAATAACACTGATTACACCTTTGGATTTGATACCGCGGTAAATATCGCCGTAGAAGCAATCGACCGCCTGCACACAACTGCAGAATCACATCATCGCGCCTTGATTGTTGAAGTGATGGGCCGTCATGCTGGGTGGATTGCCCTTCACTCAGGTTTAGCCGGAGGTGCATCCTGCATTCTGATTCCTGAAGTTCCATTTGATATCGAGAAAGTTTGCAAGCTGGTCGAATCTAGATTCCAACAGTCATATGCCCCAATTGTTGTGGTAGCCGAAGGTGCACTTCCGAAAGATGGCACTCTCGTTACAAAAGATGGTTCACTTGATGCATTTGGCCATGTGAAGCTCTCAGGAATTGGCGAGTGGTTGGCTAAGGAGATTGAGACAAGAACTGGAGCCGAAGCGCGCACCTCAATTCTTGGACATATTCAACGAGGCGGAACCCCAACTGCATTTGATCGAGTCCTTGCTACAAGATTTGGAATTCACGCGATTACTGCAGCGCATGAGAGCGATTGGGGCAAGATGGTCGCGCTTCACGGAACTGAGATAAAGCGCGTGCCGCTCGCCTCTGCGACCGAGAAGTTAAAGACAGTCGATCCACGCCTACTCGCTGAAGCGGAAGTCTTTTTCGGTTAATCAAGTAGCGCCGCGTGGGCGCACTTACCTAACCTTGCTCCTATGACCTCCCCAATCGAGAGCCTCTTCGATACCTCTTTAGTTGCGGCGCAGCAACCAAATTGGCCGGATAAAGTAAAACTGGAGAGCGCAATAAAAGAGTTACGTACTCTTCCGCCTCTGGTTTTTGCTGGTGAATGCGACAATCTCAAAGCGAAAGTTGCCCAGGCTGCGCGTGGTGAAGCATTTTGGCTACAAGGCGGAGATTGCGCAGAAACTTTCGCTGGAGCAACCGCCGATTCAATAAGGAATCGAATCAAGACAATTCTGCAAATGGCTGCGGTTTTGCAATATGGCGCGAGTATGCCCGTTATAAAAGTTGGCCGAATGGCTGGGCAATTCGCTAAACCTAGAAGTAATGACATGGAAAAACGCGGCGATGTAACGCTTCCCGCTTATCGAGGCGATGCGGTCAATGATCTTGAGTTCACTCCATCAGCGCGCACCCCAGATCCGACAAGACTAGTAAAGGTTTATCACACCTCTTCGGCAACTTTGAATTTGGTTCGTGCATTTACTCAAGGTGGTTTTGCCGATCTTCGTTTGGTACATGAGTGGAATAAAGGTTTTGTTAAAGATTCATCGGCTGGCGCTAGGTACGAAGCGCTCGCGAAGGAAATTGGTCGAGCCCTTGACTTCATGCGTTCGGCTGGGATCAATCCGGAGGAATTCAAAACTGTCGATTTTTACTCTTCCCATGAAGCGCTAATTCTTGAGTACGAAAAGGCGCTGACAAGAATCGATTCAAGAACGGGCCTTGCTTATGATGTCTCAGCCCACTTTATCTGGATTGGTGAACGCACTCGCCAACTAGATGGAGCGCATATTGATTTCGCCAAGAAAGTTAAGAACCCAATCGGAGTAAAACTTGGACCAAAGACCACCATCGATGAGATGCTCAAGTTGATGGAGGTTCTAAATCCCGATGAAGAACCTGGACGACTTACATTTATTACGAGGATGGGCGCAAAAAATATTCGCACAGTTCTCCCGCCTTTAGTTGAAGCAGTAAAGAAGAGCGGCAGAAGTGTTCTCTGGGTATGTGATCCGATGCATGGAAATACTTACGAATCACCTACCGGATTTAAGACTCGTAGCTTTGATGAAGTACTAGATGAAGTTAAGGGCTTTTTTGAAGTCCATCTATCCAAGGGCACCCATCCAGGCGGAATACACATTGAACTTACCGGGGATGATGTAACTGAATGTGTTGGTGGAGCGGCTGAGATTTCCCATGAAGATTTGGCTACACGCTATGAAACTGCCTGTGACCCGAGACTGAACCACACCCAATCCCTTGAGTTAGCATTTCTAGTAGCCGAGATGCTCCGCGATAACAAATAGCCCTCTTTTCCCTCTTCACCTTGAGGCGTAGGCTCACAGCGTGCTGAGCCGCTCGACTATAAAAACCCCAATCGGCACACTCCATTTAATTTCTCATGATCATCAATTACTTGCATCAGGGTTTTCCAATTTCAAGGAGTTATCTAGCCAATTATTAAGCGATGATCAGAAGAGAGAATTTAAAGATGTAAAACGCATCCCAATAATTACTGATCTACTAGAAGATTACCTAAACGGAGACTTAAAAGCTTTAGATGGGATATCAGTCCGGCAACCAGGAGAGCGATTCTCACAATCAGCTTGGAAAGCAATGCGCAAAGTCTCCCCAGGTAAAACTATCTCTTATGGCGAGTTAGCAAAGCGCGCTGGCTCTGCTGATGCAGTCCGTGCGGCTGGAAGTGCGTGTGCAAGAAACCTAATCGCACTCGTTGTTCCCTGTCATCGGATTGTTAAGACTGGGGGAGCGCTGGGAAATTATGCTTATGGGCTGGAAGTAAAAGAGTGGTTACTTAGACATGAAGGCGCGCTCAAGTAAATCCTTGAGCACAGCACTTGCTTTTTCAATTCCAGCATCATCAACATCAAGGTGAGTTACTAAGCGAACATATTTGGGGCCAAGCGCGCCTACCCAGACTCCTGACTCTTTTGCCTTTACGGCAAATTCACCGGCATTCCAACTAGAGCCAGTCAGGTCAAGACCCACAATATTTGTCTCAATCTCTGCTGGATTCACCGTAGATGCCACAATCGAATTACAGGCAATTGCTAATTTCTTAGCTCGGGCATGATCATCTTCGAGTCGCTCGATATTCCGATCAAGAGCGAAGTGGCCCGCAGCAGCAAGAATTCCAACTTGGCGCATTCCAGCGCCATAACGTTTACGCCAGACCCGAGCTGTTGTAACGCGCTCCTTTGTCGAGATCATCAATGAGCCGATAGGCGCACCGAGACCTTTTGATAGACAAACACTTACAGTTTCAAAATATTTTCCATACTCAAGGAGTGAAACTTTGGATGCAACATGAGCATTCCAAATCCTTGCTCCATCAAGATGCAATTTAACGCCCATAGAGTTAGCGGTGCTAGCGAGACGCTTTATCTCATCAATTGGCTGAACGGTTCCGCCACCAAAATTATGGGTATTTTCAACGGCTATTGCTGTAGTGGAAACCAAATATGGACCAGAGTCCGGACGAGCAAGCTCCAAGGCTTCATCGGCGGCTAACATCCCGCGATTCGCGCTCCACGTTCTTGTAGTGATGCCGCTAAACGTCGCACCAGCTCCAAGTTCTGCTCTGACAATATGCGAATTGCTCTCGCATATGAGTTCTTCACCAGGCTTAACAAGAGTGCGGATAGCAAGTTGATTGGCGAGTGAACCGCTTGGAGTAAAAATAGCGGCCTCTTTACCAAATAATTTTGCTACCCGATCTTCTAGTGAATTAACGGTGGGATCATCACTATAAACATCATCACCAACTTCAGCGCTCATCATCGCCGCACGCATCTCCTGCGATGGGCGAGTAACGGTGTCCGATCGAAGATCAACGATCATTGGATACCGGAGTTACTTTAGGCTGAACAATCATGATCATGGCAATGAGAACCATACTTCCACCAAGGATTATTCGTAAAGTTAGTGGCTCAGCGCCGAGTGCAACTGAGAAGAGAGCGGCGAAAACAACTTCCATAGTCAATATCACTGCGACTTTGGTTGCAGATATTCGGGCCTGGGCCCAGGTCTGGATAACAAAGGCAAAGAATGTTGCGAATATGGCAGTAAATAAGATGACTGCCCAAACCTGCGTATCCGGAGGAGCCACGAATCCATTAACCGAGGCGGGCACAAATGAAACTAGGGCACAGGTCGCTAATTGGACGAAAGTAAGTGCGTAAGCATCAAATTTCTTGCTCCATTGGCTTAACAGAAGAATATGAGCAGCAAAGAGAAATGCTGAAATAAGAACAAAAAATTCTCCGGTACCAATAGACCATCCTGAAACAGAAAGCACGGCAAGACCAATAGTTGCCAAGCAAATATAGAACCATGCCATCGTCGTGAGTTTCTCTTTTAGAACAATTGCAGCAATCAGGGGAGTAAGCACGACATAAAGACCGGTAATAAATCCAGTTATAGCGGGGGTGGTTCGATCAAGACCCAGTGTTTGAAATATGTAACCAAGTCCCAGAACTGCACCAATGATTGAGCCTTTAGTGAGAATTTCGCGGTTAAGTCGAGTAATCATTTTGGGATTAACAAGGAACATAACTAGAGCTGCTACTACGAAACGCGAAAGAAGAAAGCTATAGACATCTTGTTGATCAAGGATGTCTTTCATCCACACAAAGGAGATGCCCCACATAGCAGCTACAGCAAGTAGCGCCCAAGGCGCTAAGAGAATCGGCACTACTTATCTCTCATTTTCTTTAGCAGTTCGACTTCGCGGCCATGTTCAGGTTCTTCCCCAGGCGTCTCGAGGATTAAGGGCGCATTTACTATTGCGGGGTGTTGTAGTAATTCTTCAAAAGGTTTTGTTCCAATTTCACCTTCACCTAAGTTAGCGTGACGATCCTTTAGTGATCCAAGGACATCCATAGAATCATTTGCGTGAATGAGTTGAATTCGTTTTTTATCCGCAATCTCAACTAATAGATCGATAGTAGCTTTCATTCCACCTTTGGACTTAATGTCATGACCAGCGGCAAAAACATGGCAGGTATCAAGACAGACGCCCACTTTGGGGTGCCATTCGAGAGCTTCAAAGTAATTAATAAGATCATCTAATTTCTTAACGAGGGATTGGCCCTGTCCAGCCGTTGGCTCAAGGAGCAACCAAGGATCATTATCTTTAAGTTTTTCAAGAACCGGCATTACTCCTGTCTTGATCTGTTTCCAGGCTTTAGGCACATGAGTCTCATCAACAGCAGAGCCGGTATGTATTACAACTCCAAGAGCGCCAATTTCTCGTCCGCGCTTCAAAGAGTATGCGGTTGAAGCAACTGAGTTTTTATAAGTCGCTTCAGTTGGCGAGCCGAGATTAATCAGAAAGGGCGCGTGTACATATGTTTCGATATCGAGTTCTGCAGCTTTTACCCGAAACGCTTCATCTGCCTCAGGATTTGGATCTGGCATTGCCCAACCGCGCGGATTTGAGGCAAATACCTGTATTGCCTCAGCCTTAATCGTGGTTGCATATTGGATAGATCGCTTTGCCATCCCGCCTGAAGTCGGGACATGTGCACCAATACGAGGTTTGGAGTTTTTGCTCACCGCCTCACCCTACTGTGATTGTCACAGTCGAGCCACGTTTCACTTTACTACCCACCTTAGGTACGACATTGGTTACGACTTTATTCTTCTTTGTTCCCACCTTTTTGACTGTGACTTTCAATTCAAGATCCTTGAGTGCCGCCACAGCGGTCGCTTCACTCTGCGCGAAGAGATTCTTCGGAATAAATACATACTCGGTTCCTTTTGAAACAATAAGAATTACCTTGCTACCTTTATCCGCGTCGCCGCTTCCCGGAGTTTGAGAAATAACTACACCTGGAGGTAAATCCTCACTAAATATATATTTGGTCTCAACATCAAAACCAGCTTCCGCTAGCTCATTAAGCGCCTGCTCGCCGCTTTTACCCTTATATTCACCTAAGGCTAATTGCTCAACGCCTTTTGAGACATAAAGAGTCAGCGAAGTTTCACGCTTGACTCGCTCGCCACTCACCGGAGAAGTTCGCAGAATAAGACCTTTACCAATTTCACTAGAGAATTCCTCGACTATTTCCGCAACTACAAGTTTGCTCTCTTCAATCAATTCTTGTGCAACCTCCGGCTTCAGTCCTTTTAGGTCAGGAATGATGAAGCGCTCTTTACCCTTAGAGACGGTAACTGTTACAACTCCATTTGGATCCACGCGTCCACCACCTGCAGGTGATGAACTAATAATTTTCCCTTCGCCAACATCCTCGCTAAATTCCTCTTTACCAATCTCCAAATTAATTCCTAAATCTGCAAGCTCAGCTTTAGCTCCCTTGACCGTATACCCGGCTAGAGAAGGAATTTGAACTTTTGATCCTGGTCCAGAAATCACATACCAAGATGTTGCAATGAGAATGAGAGCGATGAGTGCAGCAATCCTTCGATTACGTTGAACACGCGGGGAGACGCTACGGCTCGACTTAGCTTTTTCTTTTCTCTTTTCCTTTGCCATTTCACTCTCTCCCGATACCTCAGTTATTGGTTTAGCCTGCTCTTTTCGACTCGGCTTGGAGCGCTCCCGCACCGGCCCCTTTAAAGGAATTGGCGGAAGGTCTAATTCAAGACTCAATTGTCGCTTTCTTGGATCTAACTTCTCCGAGAGGATTCGCAATTTTTCAAGAAGCGCACCGCCATCGGCAGGTCGCTTATCAGGATCGACATCAGTAGCCTGCAAAACCAGTTCATCAACCTCCGGGGTGATTGCGCTATTTAGTGTTGATGGGGCAGGGACTCGATCATTGACATGTCGAATCGCTATCTGCACAAGATCTTCACCTTGGTAAGGCTTTTGCCCCGTAAGTAATTCAAATAAAACTATTCCGAGTGAGTAGACATCACTTCGAGCATCGGCAATACCGCGTTGAACCTGTTCGGGGGATAAGTAAGAAACACTTCCAAGAATTACACTTGACTCTGCAGTCATCGTACTTCCAAGCAGAGCGCCACGTGCTAATCCAAAATCAGCAATCTTTACCCGGCCCTCTTTGGATACCAAGATGTTTTCTGGCTTTATATCGCGGTGAACAATTCCTAATTTGTGTGCAGCTGCGAGCGCACTTGCGACCGGCATGATTATCGGTAGAACTTTCTCTATTGTCATTCGCCCTTGTTCAATTAAGTAATCGCGTAACGTGGCGCCTTCAATTAGCTCCATAACAATAAAAACACAGGGAGTACCGCCCTGATTCCAACCTTGATCTAGAACTGCGACGATGTTGGGATGTGAAAGGGAAGCTGCTGCTTTGGCCTCGCGGATAAAACGTTCCACAAATTTCTCATCCTGGGCAAGATGGGGGTGCATTATCTTTACAGCGACTTGTCGATCAAGACGGAGATCAAGAGCGGCATAGATTGTTGCCATTCCGCCGGCGGCTACTATCCGATTTAACTTATATCGGCCATCAATTAATTCACCGGTTAAATCAGACACAGCGTAATTTTAGATGAAGAAGTTCAAAGATTCCGGGATGTGATGATGCGCTCTACTATATGCCGGTGAAGCGAATTGCTTTTGGAATAGTCGTTCTACTTCAGATTTCAATTCTCACGCCACTATCAGCAAATCCTGTAAAGCCAGGAACTCCATGTTCCAAGATTGGCGCCACAAAGACATACAATGGAAAGAAATTCACCTGCATTAAGCAGGGTAAGAAAAAGTATTGGAGTAAGGGAGTTCCCGTTAACCAATCAACTCCAACTATAACTCCAGCCCCCACGCCAATTCAAAGTCCCTCACCCGCCTCCACGCCTACCCCTACGCCGACTCCAACGCCTGAAAAGTTCTCAATTAGCGATCAAATTGAAATCTGCAAGATTCCGGATCGATCGAGTTTTGATCCAGGCGTAAATGATGCTTACTCATTTGGAGGATTCACAACAAGAAAACCGCCCGTCTCCGCTATCGGAAGACATACCTGGTATTTGATTCCGGTTGATTTCGCCGACTTAAGGGGTGAAGCAAACTGGCGAAGTGAGATTGAAAAGCAAATCAAATTCACTAATGAGTTTTATTCAACTATTAGTTATGGAAAACTAAAGATTGAATGGAAGATTTATGACAACTGGATCACGCTTCCGGGTAACAGTAAAGATTACGCAATTCCGTTTTCGGGTGAATATGTAACAACTGAAATATTCTGGCAAAAGGCAATTGCCGAAGTTGATAAGTACATAGATTTCACCGGTGTTACGACAGTAAACTTCATACTTCCCAAAAGCCAAAGCATCGTTAAAGAGAGCGCTCAAGGTTTCCCTTGGACTGGCGAAATTAGAAAGTATTATTCACGGGAATCAAAATTCAATTCATTTACTCTTCCTGGGGGATATTTCAATAATGAGTGGACTTCATATTGGACTTACTGGGTACACGAGTATGGTCATGTAATAGGAATTCCGCATCTTGGTGGAAGTAGGTGGGCTTACTCATTCCAACCTTACGATCTAATGGGTAGTCAAGACATCGCCCGCGATATAAGCGGTTGGTCAAGGTTTGCTGTAACAAAGTGGATGGAGGATGAGTGGGTTTACTGCAAAGAGAAGAGTTCAATAAGTTCGGAACTAATCTATCTCTCCCCAATAAATGATGGATCTAATGCCACAAAGTTAGCCGTGATACCCCTAAATAAAGATCTCACTTTGATACTTGAATCGCGCCGGGTCGATACGTTCGCCTCGATGAGGCCGAAAATGGAGGCAATCCAATATTTGCAAGGCGCTTATCCATTGTTTGCAGCAAATCCGATTCGAGATGGAGTGTTCGCCTATGTTTATGATTCAAGACTTGGTCATAATGAGGAGTACTTAAGTCTTGTCCCAGGAAATAGAAACCCGATTTTGATTGCTGGTGAGTCTATTAGTTTTGAGGGTGTTACTGTAAAAGTTCTAGAAGTTGGATTACGCGATAAGGTCCTAATCACAAGAAGTGATTAGATGAAGAAGTTCCCATCAACTCGGATAGTGGCGCAGTCGCGAGTGTTCTCGACCTTAAAGTGCTCTTGTTCGCGCAATTGCCATACTCTCATCTCAGTTTCTAGGTAACCGCCATCACGATTTAAAACTCTCTGTAAACCGACCTCACTTTCCACTTCAATCCAGATTGCTTCATCTGTGTATTTGCGAGTGACTTTCTGTCCAGAACCAACGCCTTCGAGAATTAATAGTGCAGGCAGGGGAGTAGATGTAAATTCACCGAATCCCTTCTTTAGCCAGTCATATTTTCGATAACTAAATGACTTTCCTTGTGAGATCGGGGCGAGAATTTGGTTTGTGAGAGTTCTCGAGAGCTGAATAGTTAGGGCATCCTCCCAACCGTTGTAGAGATCATCCATGTGGATGGTTGCAACTGGTCCAGTAGTGAATGCTTGGGCGATTCTCTTTGCAAGAGTGGTTTTACCTGAGCCAGCTGGACCATCTATTGAGATTGTTGTTGTGTGTGGAGATTTTCGTTCGCTTCTTTTGATGCGATCAAGTATCTCCTCAAGTGAGGGATTCTTCATTTGCGAAGTTGGAGCCAGCGAATCCAGCCGTATACAGCGACTAAGGTGAATACCGCATATAGAGCTCCAGTGAAGAAATACTCCTGACGGGTGTAGTGCCAGGTCCCAAATACATTTATAACAAACCACATCACCCAAGTTTCATTTCGTTGTAAGACCATAATCACTTGAGTAAGCGCGCTTGATACGAGAAGTAAGGAATCCGGCCAAGATGCGGCGGCACCGATCTCTGCAAGCAAAGGCGCCGTAACTGCCCATAGAGCAACGAGTGAACCAATCCAAATCGCTCGCTCTTTTTTGCTCATGTAGCGAGGTTCAACACCGGTGCGCTTCCAGCCAAACCAACCCCAGATTGCAGCTGCAATAAAAATGAGTTGGAGAATTGAGCTAGCAAGCAGATCGACGTTATAGAAGAAGATCGAATAGAGCGAGCTACTAATGACCCACCATGGCCAAGCCCAACGAGTTCCGCGTGCCCCAAGAATTACGGCGACTAGCGAGGTTATTACCGAAGCCAATTCGAGGTAGGTGACCTCATAACCCCAAGCTGTGAAAATTGTTTGCATTTTTATCTCCTTTCCAATTCG
>JACCDK010056542.1_pt1 | contig 14852 bp, 14 predicted proteins | sample 7445871 | NCBI WGS metagenome assembly JACCDK01 (sample SAMN15323436, study PRJNA562643) | freshwater metagenome | isolation source: river surface water | place: USA:Blue River Watershed | collected 2017-08-15 | reverse complement strand
GACAAAAGCGCAACAAGCTGGAAAAACTTGTTCACAAGAAGTGGATTTAAACCTGTTAATGAGATCAGATAAACCGGAAATGTGATCAAATAACGCAGGGCAATCACACCACTAAGCCGAAAACCTTCATTTGGTATGTAGTACTCAAGTACTTGGCGGTGAAATTGTTGGTCGTTGGAATAGAACAAGTCCTGTCCTTCGCCGTATCGCGCGTAAATTGCAATAACTCCAACAAGCCAAATTGAAATTAAAACAACCTGGTAAAGATCTGTTTTTTTGGAACGAGAAACAGCAATGAGTGCGATGACAGCGAGGATCGTGGCCTGGATCGAATATGACGCGAGTTCACTCATGTATTGCAGTCCACACTCACAGTGCTGTTGAGAGCACGTCTAAAAGAAGTGCTAATTATTGCCTTTTGCTGAAATAACTCTACTAATTATCGGGCGAAGCCACGAAGGATGAGAGGCTTCCCATTCGCCTATATAGGTAATTGCTCGTGCCCCAGTTCCATTTTTGAAATCAAAGACTCCTTTGTTCTTTTCTGGGTCAATGCCACCCATTTCAAGAACAGTGCAGCCTCTGCGTGCGCACTCTTGGGCGAGAGAGATGAGAACACGATGGGAGGCATAGTTTTTACGCCCCTCCGGTGAAGTTACGGCAATAAAGTCCCACGCAGTTTGTGCCTGAATTAAAGCACCACGAACGGAAAGTAGATCTCCATTTTCGTCATCAATTCGAATAAGGACGAGATCGTTGCCAAAATTCAATCGAACACTGTCAAAATTTTGAGGACTTATTTCTAACTTCACACCTTTAATGTTTTTATAGGCGTCCATCTGCTCATAGGCCAGTGCGAGTTCAGTTGAATCTGGTGAGTGCCAGACATAAGGAATTGTTTGCAAACGTAAAGATCGTTTGTAATTGCGCTTCCAGTTACTTGAAGCCCGAAAAATCAATTCATCTTCTTTTTCGCTAAGAGGAAGCAACATGCTTTGTCGTGCACCAATTGCATGGGCGGATTGTTTGAAACCAGCGCGAGTTATCCAGGATGTTTCGTTATCTAATTCTTCTCGCATCATGCCAAAACGTAGGTAGAGGAATCGAGCTTGAAGAAGGCGCTTTAATGTTGATTTCAGATTGGTATTGATGAGTGAAATATCGCCGCTAAATCCACCCGGTGCCCACGCCATAACTAGTCCAAGTGGAAATCGTCGAATTAAAAATTGAATTGCGGCTTGCGGCTGCGATCCATTGATCACTATTCGAGAGACAGACCACCCGGATGCAGTTTTATGTTTTGCCCAACGTGCAGTTTGATAAACATTTTGCTGTCCTAAACCAGCAATGAGTTCGTCCCATTGACTGTCGTTTCCCCGCCAATCCGTCCATTCATGAGTCACAGAAAATTCACCACCCGAAGATTTCTATAGAAGTGGTTTTCATCAACACGAATTGCCTGAGGTAAATCAGGCCAGCTGATTACCTCGACGGAAAGGCCACGAAGCCGTCGTTTGGCAGACCGAAGTTGCTGAGAGTTGGCAATAAACGCATACCCATAGGGGGAAACACCTGGCGTCAATTCAGTAAAAATACCGCCAATACCAATGCTTTTTAATTTGCGATCGGTTGCTATAAAAAGATTGCGCCGCCTCAACACTTCCTTCTCGGCTCGTAACTGTTGTACGCAATTGCGCAGACTTTGATGGGGGTTAATTGGCATTGGAAGATTTGTTTCGCTCTCAACGGATGACGCTGGAAGCCATGAACCTGTTGTTAACTTGCGAATTATTCGCGTGGAAACCTGAAGCAAGGAAAGCAATGGAATCCTTGTGGAACGTTGGATGCGTGAAGCAGTGATTCGGCTGCGCACTCCAAGTGGAGGCCTCTCGTTTGTATACGCCAATTGGCTGTGCAAATTACTCACATATTTTGAATCAGAAATATGAAGCGCTGCACCATTCATTAAGCGGAAAGTTTTCCGAATACTGGTGATGCCGAGAGGAGCTCGACTGCCGAGGAATTTGCCATCGGGGCTCTTGCTGAGAAATCCGTGAGCATTGTCTTCAATCAGAACTGCACCTGTTTTTGAGCAGTATTCATTAAATGGTTCAAGGTCTTGAGGAAATCCGAAATAGTTGACCGCGATCACAACCTTTGCAGGCGGATTTGACTCTAAATTTTGCGCTGAAAGGGTGCCGTCCACCGGATAGAAGCGAGATGTTGCGCCAACAGAATGAATTGAACTGAGCACATCTCTACAGATGAGTTCAGGCAATAAAACAACATCTCCTGGACCGCAATCGCATAGTCGGAGAGCCTCCGAAAGCGCGTGTCGCGCGTAGGCGAAATATCGAATGTCGTGTTCCGGTTCGATGGAGATAACGCTACTTGGTTTTTGGTGAAATAAGCCCAATTATTGAGAGCGCAATAGCTGCGTATAGACGAATTGAAAATGGCCACATAAAAAGGGAGCGCATGTATTTCTTTAATGCCAACAAGTGTTTATTCGTTCGCTGTAGAGATCTGCCAGCACCGTATTGCGCTTGTGCTCTCCGACGAAGTTGGCGAAGCCGATATGGAAAAGAGCTGTCAGTTGCGAAATGCTTGGCGAGCAGAGCAAGTTCAGCATGTAAGTGCTTTTCAATGTTTGAGCTGACGTTGGTGTCGTGCCGATGGTATTCACCAAGTGGCTCATCAATAAACTCAAAACGATTAGAGATTTCCGCTAAACGAATCCACAGATCGTAATCTTCGGTCGAAATCAATTCTGGCGAGGTATCAAACCCCTTGGCTTCTTTCAATAGTGAAGTTCTAACGACCGTGGCTGAAGTGCTAATTCTGTTGCCGTTATATATCAATTGATCACGAGTTGCTCGAGACTTAGGGCCGTATTTAACAAGACGAGATTTCCCGTTCTCGTCAATCCAGAATTCCGCATGACATACAAGGTCAGCTCCGAGGTTTAGCACCGCAACACACTTTTCTAATTTGTCTGCAGTCCAAGTGTCATCAGAATCAAGAAAGGCAACAAAACTGCCAGTTGCCAAATCAATTCCTTCATTGCGTGACGCAGCAATTACTCCGTTGTTTTTGAAATTTATACATGTAATTCTTGAATCCTTGAACCCATTGACGACCTCAATGGTGTTATCGGTTGAAAAATTATTGATAACAACTGCATTCCAATTCTGATAAGTCTGTTGAACAACCGAGTCAAGTGCACGCCAGAGCATTGTGGCGTGGTTATAGGTCGGAATCACTACCGTAACTAACGGTTCATTTGTCATTTGAGATAATGCGTTTCAATCATGTCAAGAAATTCATCAATTTCTTGGTCGGCGTTTTCGGTAAGGCTATAACCAGTGGCCAAAAGTTTGTGAATATCGAAGTTCAACAAGCTTGAATTCTCAGAGGTTGCTTCAGGGTGGGTGATAGGAACTGCCGCCGCATATCTCAATTCAGCACGTTGCTGAATCAATTTGGCCATGCTGAGTATCGACTGAGAACTGGACCCACCTAAGTTAAAAACACCATTTCCAATCTTGTCTTTGGATAAGGAAAGTAAATGGTGAACAGCTCGCACGACGTCTGTTTTCGTTACGAAATTCCTCAACTGCTGACCATCTGTGTGCATTTCGAGACGTTTGTTGACAACCGCCTGCCTGCATAGATCGCTCGTTAAGGTTCTCCAATCACCTGAATCAAACTCCATTGGGCGTCCGTAGCTGTTAGATAATCGAACGTTGATGCCGATTATTTCGTTTTTTTCGTGAAACTCTGAAACTACGTTTTCGGCAGCGAGATGTGTTGCTGCATATGGATGTGTGCCATGAGTAGGCGATAGTTCTGTTAAATCTCCAACTAGCGGAGAACCGTAAACATGAGCCGTGGAGAAATACAGAAATCTTCCAACGTGCCTATTAATTGCTTCCTTAATAAGCGCCATCGTGCCGTCAGTTGTAACGAGTCGTGCAAAGTCTGGGTTGTTTGCAGAGTCAACATCGTTCGTTGCAGCAAGTTGAATGATGCAGTCCACGTGTTGTGGAATGTTTATGAAAGTACTTGGATCGGTGGTATCTAACTGAATGACTCGCGCGTGCTTTGCCCAGGTTGGCGCTTCGCGTTTTGTGCGTGAAGCTAGAACGATATTGCAATCAGATTTTTCTGCCAGATGGTGTGCAATGCGCCCACCTAAATTCCCAAATCCTCCCACCAGGAGGACAGACGTACTCATTTGTGTTTAAGAGCCCAGTCGTAGGGAATGCGTGAATCAGAAGGATCGCAGCGGTCTATTTCGTTTGGATCATGAGGAATTGATGCACAATTCGCCACGAGTGATGCCTCTGCACCCAAACCCTTAAATCCATTCCACACCATGGGCGGCACCGTTACGAGAACGTAGTTATCTGGTCCCATAAAGATTTCTTGGATCTCTCCTCGGGTAGGACTGGATTCACGATCATCGAAAAGCACGAACTTGATTCGCCCCACCGGTACTGCGTAGTTGAGCGTCATTTCCTTATGAATATGCCAAGCCTTTACGGCGTCAGGAAACACAGTAGAAAAATAAATCTCACCAAACTGAGTGAAATGTGGATCAGTTGAACGCAACATGTGCATGACTTTTCCGCGTTCATCAAGAATTTGTCGCAGAGGGGTAATTACAACTCCATCAATCATGCGTACTTCTTTCGTATTCCTCAAGTTGTTGACGGGTAATTGACGATGCCTTAGCTCCAGAATGAACTGCCCGGTACCACGAAACTGTTTTTTCCATGGTGGTAGCAAAGTTCCATTGTGGTGACCAGCCCAACTGCGTCCGTGCCTTTGAACAATCAAGTTGCAACAGCGTCGCTTCATGAGGATGATTCACATTGTTATCCAAGTGAACGACACCATTACCCCAATGAGTAATGACAGCTTGAGTTACATCGTTTACCGAACGGACTTCATCCTCACGAGGGCCAAAATTCCACGAACCAGAAACCGACCTATTTCCTTTCAGCATTTCGCTTCCAAGCATGATGTAACCAGAAAGTGGTTCAAGCACATGTTGCCAAGGCCGCGTTGCTTGCGGGTTGCGAATGATGATCGGCTGTTCCTTTTGTAGTGCTCTAATGCAATCGGGGATGATTCGGTCTTCAGCCCAGTCGCCGCCACCAATCACATTGCCGGCACGTGTCGATGCTGCAATTAAGCCGTCTCGGTGGACAAAAAAGGAGGCGTTGTATGCTGCAAAAACAAGCTCCGCGGCGCCCTTTGAAGCACTGTACGGGTCATTGCCGCCTAATACATCGTCTTCGGTGTAGCCAGCAACTTGCTCAATGTTTCGATAGCACTTATCTGATGTAATGAATACCAGTGCTTGAACAGAGTCGGTGAGTCGAACACACTCCAAAACATTGGTTGCTCCACCAATATTGGTATCAAAGGTCTGAACAGGGTCGCGATATGAAAGTCGAACAATTGGTTGTGCAGCAAGATGAAAAACGACATGTGGTTGAACAGCATGAAACTTCGCCATCATGTTTTCAAGACTGCGCACATCACCATCGGTGTGATTGATGACAGAACCAAGATCTAAATCATTGAAGTGAGAGTGGGCTAGAGGTGGAAGCGCGTAGCCATGTACTTCTGCACCGTGGTTGGTTAACCACATACTGAGCCAGGAACCTTTAAATCCGGTGTCTCCCGTAATAAGCACACGCTTGCCACGGAACGATTCAAGCGCTGCTACCAGATTTTCCATGGCGCCTTATCTTGATCAATCATTGAATTGAGCAGTTGCCAATCTCTGTAGGTATCCATGCACTGCCAGAAACCATTGTGCTGGTAAACAGAGAGTTGCTTATTTGCAACCAACGATTTCATGGGTTCTTGCTCAAACACCAAGTCGTCGTGACCATTCATGTGTTCAAAAACTTCTTGCTGGCAAACAAAGAATCCACCTGAAATCATTCCGGCACTTGCTTGAGGTTTTTCATTAAACCCCGTAGCTAGACCATCATCACCGATTTGAAGCTCTCCAAATCTTGCTGGCGGTCGAACGCCCGTAACAGTGACTGTGCGATTTTTCTCAGAATGGAATTTAAGCAAACCAGAGATATCAATATCGCTTAGGCCATCTCCGTACGTGAGCATAAATGTCTCGTTATTGAGGAGCTTACGAATCTTAAATATTCGAGATCCAGTCATTGCTGTCTGACCAGTATCAGCAAGTGTTACTGACCAGTTGGAAAATTTGTCAGTTGCCGAGAATTGAATGTGTTCCGTCTGCGCGTCAACGAGTGTTTTGCTGCTCGTACTTGACATAGCTGAGTGAAAAAAATCGCGGATAACTTCGCCTTTGTATCCCATGCAGAGAATAAATTCACGATGACCAAATGATGCGTAGTACTGCATGAGGTGCCAGATGATTGGCATTCCGCCTACCTGAATCATTGGCTTTGGAATATCGTCAGCAACATCACGAATGCGAGTTCCAAGACCGCCGCAGAGGATCACTGTCTTCATGAAGCCCTCAAGATACGCGTGCGCTCAGTGAGCAGCGGCGTAATCCATGAACCAGTGAGTTGGTGAAAATAATGCAAGCGGAAGTCGCTCTCCCTGCTGAAGTCGCACGAAAATATCCCTTTTATTATGCCCTGTTTGTAGGGCAATTCGGTAGGTAGCGCGAGTTAGGTAGGCCATTGAGCATGAAATACGGTGCTTTGGTGGTTTGGGACTGTCGTCAACAAATACAGCATTTTGCAAAGCGCTAAGACTCTTTGAATTTGGAAACAAACTTGCAAGGTGACCATCGTCGGCAATTCCAACAAGGGCAATGTCCGGAGAGCCAATTTTGCCAAGAAGCGATTCAAAATTGAAAAGTCCTTCACTAGTTGAAAGCTCAGCATCAATCGAGTGCACCGTAGGGGCGTTTTGAAGGTTCGCCGATTCAATAATTCGTTTTAACAAGCCATCGTTTCGATCTGGGTGCATTTGAGGAACGCAGCGCTCGTCTGCCATTACAAAATGGACTTTTTCCCAGTCAATTTGTCTGTCGAAAGTGATGCGTAAGACTTCGCTAGTTGATCTACCACCAGAAACAACAACGACACATGAACCTTTTTGCCCTACAAACTCTTGAACTGAATTACCAAATAATTCTGCAGCAGCGCTGAATGCCAGAGACTCGGAATCAAAAACCAATGGAGTTGACATTGGTATTGAAATATCTTCGCGCACAAAACACAGACTACTCAGTAGTCAAATTACGACAGCAGTTTTCTCCATCGGGGAAGTGCTGGATCCATGATCAGCAGATCAGTATCACGCGCTTGGTCCGAGTCATTGACTGCGAGAGCATGAGAAAGCTGTTCTGAATTTTCAACGAAATGGGCATGAGGAATAGAGCGAAGCGGACTGGAGTTCAACACTTGCGGATCGAGAAGTGAAATCGTACGAATTCCATAGGCATACGACTCAAGAGCTGCTGTACTGCTATTGCATGAAACCGTGACACCTGTTCGTGGAAGTAATGCGTTCAAATTTTCCGATGAGGTTTCAGCCCCTGGAATTCGTGACAAATCAGGCATCACCGAATTGAGCGGGTGCGGTTTAAAAATCACCTTAAATTTGGTCGTTAAGGAAGAGAGACTAGATGCAACGATCGAAATTAACCGCTCGTTTTGCTCGGGGAAAAAGTCTCCAATGAGGAGCATTATGTTGGAATCAATCTTTGAAATCGAATTTGAATTCTGTAGATAATCAAACATCAGTGATTCAACTTCCACAACCGACTTACTCGGTGCACCACATGCATTAAGGAAGTTAAGAGAAATTTTGCTATTTACAGCGATGTAATCCGGAACCGGTTTGTCACAAGGTTGAGATGATTTTGAGCGAAGGGCTCTTCCGAGTGTGAAATACCGGAAGTCCCAAAACCTCAGCGGGGCATGCGTAACGGCAATCAATTCACCATGACCATGTGACTTCCAGGCGTACGTAAACGCGGCTTCCCAAGGCTGGTTTTCGCATAGAAATAAGCCCTTGTTTTGCCTAGGCAAACGCCGAAACAACGTTTCTTGTTGGCTCAACATGATGAGATGTCGAGCAGCAGTGCTACCGAGAAGTGACTCGTTGAATTGACGTGTAAAGAGGGGAGCGAAATCTAGTTGTGAGATTTTTTCGGTAAAAATCTCCTGATTTTGTTCAATTATGCGCGATGCTTTGCGCAGGTTCCCGAGATCTCGCCATACGCGCGTAAAAGTTTTGAATGTAAGTCGAGTTTCAAATTGTGCATGAAAGGATTTTGACGGCTCGTTCAAATTCGAGATCAATTTTTCGGTACCACGAATTGATGCAGTATTTGGTACGAAGTGATGCAGCCACATCAATTTTGAGGTTTGTGAATCAAAAATGGGAGAAAGTGCATTCCAATATTGCGAATCGTAAATTCCTTCTGTTGCTTTGCCTCTTTCAAATCGCACGAAATGATCAACGATGGTGATGCGTGAGTCGGTGTTTTTGGAGACATTAGAAACACCAATGTGAGTAATCGCGTATTTGAAAAGCGAAATTAGAGCCTTAATGCGCAAGATGAAAGCAGACTCGTTTTCAGTGCTAGCTGAAATGTGATTATGAGCAATGTTGTGATTTTTTGCGAATTTGGTAAGGACTAGCGCAGATTGCTGATGAGAAATATTGATCGTTAATTGTGAGACTTGATGCTCGGTCAGGATCTCGCTAAGTGCAATTAACTTAAGAAAATGGGTGATGTTGCTGTTTTCGTTCCAACGCGTAGAAGCCAATAGCGTCATCCACCAATAGCTGAAGTCTTTTCTAACAAGAAGAAGCTCGGTTAGTTGCCTGCCCTCAATTTCATGATTAGAGACGTCTTCAACGAAATCTGCGAACCGCTTGCGCAGTCTCTCGGCATGGGTCTCAACATAAGTTGATAGCGAAATGATGGTTGCATCCGAAGAGAAATCATTCCAGACAACATTGATATTTGCTGCCGCAATGCAGTCTTTTGATGTATCAACAACTGCAAGATGAACTGATTTTGTCATTAAGCCAGCGCGGTCAGTGCAGTTCGAAACTGTTCAATGAATTCAGAGTCGGGGGGAATCATTACTTTTTCAATGCTTGCTGAGGGTCCGACCGGAAGGATGAGTCCAAGTTCAGTGGAACTGTTCTTTTTGTCTTTCAGCAGCGCTTTCATTGATTCCTCAAGCGGGATTTCAACGTGTGAAAACGGGAGGTAGTTCCTACGCAGTGCTGACCTCATTCGATCTGAGTGAGATTTTGGAAGAATTTCGCGCATAGCGGCCACCTGGCAGGCCACGTCCATTCCCATTGTCACGGCAACGCCATGCGGAACTCCAAAGTTGGTGGCACTTTCAATCGCATGTCCGAAACTATGTCCGAAATTGAAAATATTGCGAATTCCTTGATCAAACTCATCTATTTCGATGAAGCGTTTCTTAATTGAGAGGGCAGAGTAAATAAATGGCTGTAGTTTGTTCAAATCTTGTGTAATTGAGTTAAGTTCCAAAGCTACTTTGTCGAATGATTCAGCAGAGTCAATTGCATGAACTTTAAGAATTTCTCCAATTCCTGAGCGTATTTCGCTTTGATCCAGAGTCGTAAGAAAATTTGGATCTATAAACACCTCAGATGGCGGATAAAAAGTTCCAACAATGTTTTTTGCCTCACCAACATTGATTGAACTTTTTGACCCAATGCAAGAATCGGCTTGCGCCAACAAAGTTGTCGGCACAAATTTCCAATCGATTCCGCGAAGAAGCGTACTCGCGATGAAGCAAACGAGATCTTGTGTTATGCCACCACCAATTGCTACCAAGTGATGGTTTCTGCGTGTCTTTTGCTCAACCAAGACTGAAATCAATTGAGCAGCAGATTCAAGACTCTTATTCGTTTCCGTCGCTTCAATAAGAATTACGTTGGGAGAAGCAAGAATGTTTTGTAATTGCACTGCATAGAGCTCAGCAATCTTCTTATCAACGATGAAATGTGGTTCTCCCGCTAATAGAAAATCAGGATCCAGGAGAAGCTGAGTAGTGAATCGAGCCTCGTAGATGCCTTTATGAGACTTGATTGACAGAGCATCAAGCACGGGTAAAACCTCCATCAACTGCGATGTTCTGCCCTGTTATGTAGGTATTGGATTCACTAGCTAGCCAGACAACGAATTTTGCGATTTCCTCAGGTCGAGCCAGGCGACCAATTGGTACAACCTGCATCAGCTTGTTGATTCCCTCTTCACCGAGAATTCCACGTGTCATATCGGTGTCAACAAATCCAGGCGCAACACAGTTTGCCAAAATATTGTGCTTTGCGTATTCGATAGCAAGTGCAAGCGTTAATCCATCGAGAGCAAATTTGCTCGCAGAATATGGGGCTCGGTGTTCTTTTGAAATCTTGCTCCACACAGATGAAATGTTGACGATTCGACCCCAGCCAGTGGCTTTCATATGAGAAACAGATGCACGACAAATTTCCATCGGCGCGAGAACATTCACTTGGTGAATCGCTAAAAACCTGTCCGAATCAATTTCTTCAAACGAGGAAGGCGCGTTAATTCCTGCATTATTGATCACAATGTTTGGCTTAATTTCGTTCACGAAATCGACACATTTTTCAATACCTGAACGATCGGAAAAATCTGCAACACAAAAGCCCGCAAAGTCCTTGGTTTCAGTTTTAGTTGTTGCTGTCCCAAAAACTTCGGCACCTCCAGAGAGAAATTCTCTTGCTATTGCAAGCCCGATACCGCGAGAAGTTCCTGTAATCAAAACTTTCTTTCCAGCCATGCCGGTCATAGATGCTCCAGAGTTAGTTGGTGAAGTCGGGGTTAGGAATCGAGAACTTGTCGCGCCACTGTGCGTCTGCGTAATAAATCTTGTGCACCAACTGCATGGTCATGAGTGCGTCGTGAGAAGTGCCGCTCTCAATGGACGAATTGTTGCGCACGACGTCGGCAAAAGCATCAATCTCTGCTGTCCACGAAGGATCAAAACTGTATTCCTGAGTTGATTCCTTCGGGTCTCCATTGTCTCGATCTGGATTTGCGTAAACAGTTGTCATGGTTTCTGAACCATAACTTTTTGACCCACTGAGAATGCCGCGAAGAATGATGCTGCCCCGCTGAAGATTGATATCAAGCGAAAACTGATGACGCCATTGAGTTGCGGATGAGTTCAGCATCCCAACAACCCCATCTTTTGATCGCATGATTGCATACGCGTTGTCTTCCACGTCGTAATTCCAGTGATTATTGGAAATAAAACTATGTACATCTACAAATTCGCCTGCGAACAAGCGCATGAGATCAACCATGTGAATTCCTTGGTCAAGGAGAACCCCACCACCAGCCATCTCCCGCTTTGCGCGCCAGTCAGCTTGATCAAAAGTGATCAACTTTGACTTCCCGTATACACCACGCATGTTGATTATTTTTCCGAGAGAACCCGAGCGAATGAGTTTTAGGGCATCTTGAACTGAATCGTGATAGCGATGGTTAAATCCATACATCAACTTCAAATCAGGGCGTTTTTTCTCAGCAGCAAGAACGTCATGCAGTTCAGACATGTTTCTTGCAGGTGGCTTTTCGCAAAAGACATGAAGACCGCGATTAAGAGCTGCAATGGTGATTTCTGCAGCCATGTCATTGCTCATGCAAACTAAAACAGCGTCAAGGCTGTGATCAAAAAGTTTCTGGTAATCACGTGAATATGCAACACCGTCATCAAGAATTCCGTCATCAGCGAATTTCTTATCGCACACAGCCACAGTGTTCATATGTGGGTTCGCATCAACACAACCGCGGCGGCGTTTTCCAATTACGCCGTATCCAGCTATGCCAATTCGCAATTCAGTCATTTATCTTGCCTCGGTGCTCGGCACCACTATGAACCTTCCGAAAAGCCGTGTGCTTTAAGCCAAAACTCGACGATTGGCACTTGCCATTCGTAGTCAACATCACATCCACCCCAGTTGGGGATCGAACCAATGTGTTGTCCCATCCATTTATGTGGCAATAAACCCTCGGAAATGTTTTCCAGTGATCGTGGTCGAATCACGATGGTTGATCCATCGGTGTAATAGACATCGCCTTGTGAATCTCGACTGGTATTAAAAGTTGAAGGATCACCGATCGCTTCAAAAGGGACAAATGGTTTGAGGTATCCATCTGATCCCATTTTGCGGGCGCGAAGAGGGCTGTACATGTTGTAGATCGAAGTAGTGGCTGCGCCATCCATTTTTGGATCGTTACGCAACATGTCAATGCCCTGATCAATAAATTCAGTTTTTATTGTTGCGGCATTTGCAAACAGCAAGACAAGAAGCTCGAGATTTTTGCCTTCTGCAGCCAGCGTTTCTTTAATTACCCCATAAGCATGTACGAATACGTCATCAGAAAGCGCAGTGCTCGTAGCTAAATGTGGTGGTCGCTCAATATGAGTCGCTGAGTACTTCTCGCCGATTTTTCGAATCTGTTCTGAGTCAGTTGAAATGAAAATGCGATCTACATGTTTTGAACCGGAAGCGGCCATGAGCGGGTACTCGCAGAGAGGTCGACCGAGAACTAAAGAAACGTTTTTCCCCGGAAAACCAGTGCTGCCCGCACGACCGATCATGAGAGCGGCGATCATGGATTCAGTCTATTGGTTAGATCAATCCACGCTTTCGAAGTCCATTGACCAGGTTTGTGCTGGCTTCGACCTCCATCAAATCGCGGGTTTCGCGCGCGTAGGAACCCATATGCGCCGTTACATGGACGTTGGAAAGTTGAAGCAGTGATCCGTCGTACGGTTCATTTTCAAAACAGTCAAGGGCTGCTCCGGCTAAGTAATTTGACTTGAGTGCTTGCTCTAGCGCTGATTCATCAGTCAGTCCGCCGCGGGATACATTCACAATAAAGGCACCTTGTTTCATCCGTGCAAGTGATTGAGCATCAATTAAGTGGAAAGTTCCTTCAGTAATTGGAACATGCAATGAAACAATGTCTGCTTGCGCAAGTACTTCTTCTAGTGAATCAAGATGAACCGTCTGGTGTGTGTTGAGCACTGGATCATATGCAAGTACACGTGCACCAAAGGCTTGAGCAAGCTTGGCAACAGCATTACCAATTCGCCCAAGACCTATGAGACCAATGGTTTTTGTGGCTAACAGCGAACCCATAAGCGGCGTCCATTGACCATTTCGCATGTTGGCTTCAGTTGTTGATACGTGTCGCAACATGTTCAACATGTGCGCGATAGTGAGTTCGGCTACAGCCTGAGTGGGGGCGTCTGGTGTATTGAACACATCGATGCCAAGCCTTTTTGCTGAATCAAGATCTACGTTGTCTAACCCGGTCCCACAGCGGGCAATGACGCGAAGTTTTTTTGCATTCGATAAAACCCGGTCGGTTAATGGTTCTAGTCCAGCAAGAATTGCGACAACGTTGTCGGAAACAAGTTCCGCAATTTCGTCCTCGGTCAGACGTCGACCAAATGGATTTGTCTCAATAGAAATTCCTGCATCACGAAGTGCTTTTGCTTCGGCAAAATTTCCTAAGTCAAACGACGATGTGGTGATCAGTACTTTTGACACATTGGTCAACTTATCTGATTTTTCGAAATTAGAAGCGCAATGCTTTAATCATGAATTTGACGGGATGTTCAGTGGATCGCGCGAATTGATTTGTGAATTGGTTGCGAGCAGAAATCACGTCGTGGGAGTTCCACCACCCGTCAACATCGTCCCAAACACTGCCAATAAATGTGGCCGCTGATTCTGGGTTTCGGTGAAACACGCCAACTTTTTCAAGAGCATCGAACGCTTCTTTGGCTCTTTCTCTAACGATCATGTATGAATCGCTCCAAGTAATGACAATTGGAAAATTCTGTGCGAAGCATTCAGGAATTGTTGTTCCATTGTGTGCAATGAGAACGAGCCTGCTCTCTAAAAGGCGAGTAGTGAAGTCAACTTGACCAGAATCATGTTTGATTTCAGGACAATGTTCGTTCCAGTAGCTTTTTTGGGGTGCGCCAGCATCTGTGTCTCCATGGTGAATTCGAATGAGTGCATAATCTTTAACCTTTTTCGGCAGGCCATTGAGCGTCTTCGCTACGTGAGGTAAATACTGGGAGAAGTCGGTTAAATCAGTAAAGATTGAACGTGGATATTTCCACAGTTGATCAGTAACGACGAGAAGATTTCCATCTCGGATGGCTGGCTTAGTTGGTTTTTTTGTACAGGTAAATACAAATGCGGGCAAACACTTCTTTCCCGATGTCCAGCCCCAGGTCAGATATCTGTCCGAAACCGAGAGTTCATGACGTTCAGAAAATGAAGGAAATTGCGAGATACCAAATTGGCCGCCATGTTGAGCGAGAACGAGGCGTGCACCATTCTCGACAGCATGTGCTGCCCAATAATTAAAGGAATCGTCATAAAGATGACGATTAGCAGTGAAAATTACCTTTGGCGATCTTGAACCCCTCCAAGGTTTTGGTGTGTGGCCTAATAATGAGAATCCTTCAATGTATGTTCGCGGCATATAGCGCTGGGCAAGAGAAATTATGAGATCAGCGTGACGAGTGCTTGATTTAGTTCTTAAAGCAATAAGACTTCGCTTTGATGCATCTAATTCGAATTGCATCATTTGTTGACTTCGCATTCTGCGTGGAATACGAAATAAGCGCATCTGCAAAGCAAACTCTGTCATTCGGGGCAGGTATGTAGCCGAAACATACGAGTGACCTAGATGCTTTGAATTACGTTTGGGGCTGGAAATGCAGGAAGCTAGTTGATCTTTGAGTTCTTCGATTAAACGTGAATCCATGGTTGCTACAACG
>JACCDK010716605.1_pt1 | contig 14856 bp, 7 predicted proteins | sample 7445871 | NCBI WGS metagenome assembly JACCDK01 (sample SAMN15323436, study PRJNA562643) | freshwater metagenome | isolation source: river surface water | place: USA:Blue River Watershed | collected 2017-08-15 | reverse complement strand
TGATTGCCAACATATCATTATAGACGAAAATTACATTTTTGTCCTTTTTGAATTTATTGACAGGAAGAAAATCATGGCAAGCCGAGGGATACCAGCACGTTTCAAAGCCATTAGATAACTCAGGAAAGTTGTAATGAATTAGTGCTTGACTTTGTTTAGTGAATACATCAATAATGCTTGCCATTTCTACCGGTTTGTCGTGATAACACAAAGTAACGTTATTTACTAATTTGAACTATTTGATTATTACTAATTGACCTGAAATGGCGGGGAAAAACTTACAGTAATTGTGACCAAGCGAATAAATAGAAGATCCATTAACAATTATAATCTAGAAAAAGATTAATTTTATGTTAACCATTCAGGTTAAAAATAATTGAATATGAAGGACAAAATAAGAGTTGCTGAATTATTTGCCGGTGTAGGTGGGTTTAGATTGGGATTAGAAGGATGGGAAGGCTTTTCTGCTACCTCTGGATATAAAAAGAAATTAAACTCGAACTATGAGGTTGTTTGGAGTAATCAATGGGAGCCTTCCACAAAAACCCAACATGCATCAGATGTTTATGCAAGCAAATGGGGAGATGAATGTCATTCAAATGTTGATATTTCAACGGTACCAGTAGAGGAGATTCCAGCGCATGATTTATTAGTTGGCGGATTCCCTTGCCAAGACTATTCTGTGGCCACCACATTAAAAAACTCCAAAGGTTTGATTGGTAAGAAAGGGGTGCTTTGGTGGTCAATTCATAATATTCTAAGTAGTCAAAAGAAACCCGCAAAGTACTTGTTTTTGGAGAATGTTGACCGTTTAATAAATTCCCCTGCTCAGCAACGTGGTAGAGACTTTGCTATTATCCTAAAAAGTTTATACGATTTGGGTTACGCAGTAGAATGGCGTATTATTAATGCCGCAGATTTTGGTTTTCCTCAGCGAAGAAGAAGGACTTTTATTTTGGCTTACCATAAATCTACTACCCTGTTTAAGAATCTTTTGAAAGTTTCACCTAATGAATGGATATATGAGGATGGAATTATCGCTGAAGCATTTCCAGTTAATAAACCATCGGAATTAGATTTTAAGTCATTTGAATTATCGGGTGATATTGTTGAAATCTCAAATGAATTTAATAAAAACAAACTAGCTAGTCCTTTCTTGAATTCCGGCGTTATGATTGATGGAAAGGTTACAACAGTAAAAACATCTCCAAATTTTGATGGAGAAGCTGTTTTATTGAAGGATGTTTTGGAGAAGGGCAAAGTTTCGGATGAATTTTATATCGATTCGGAAATGATTGATAAATGGAGTTATCTGAAAGGGGCAAAAAAAGAGATAAGAACTAAAACAGATGGATTTGCTTATAATTATAGTGAGGGAGGTATGGTTTTCCCTGATGATATTAATAAACCTTCAAGGACAATAATTACCGGTGAAGGAGGGAGTTCGCCATCTCGATTTAAGCATGTAATTAATACTTCAATGGGAATGAGAAGATTAACGCCTGTTGAGCTTGAGCGTTTGAATATGTTCCCTGATTACCATACTGAATTGGAAGGTGTCTCAGCTACAAAACGTGCATTTTTTATGGGCAATGCTTTAGTTGTCGGTGTAATTGAACGAATAGGTAAAGTACTCGCCGAAAATATATAATATAATGAGTTTTAGCTATTCTAGAAGAGATATAAACTCAATATTGGAATATGCTTCCAAATTAAAAGAGAAATCACTTCGGCAGGTATGCGGAGAAGATGTTATAAACAACGGTTATACCGGTAAAGGAAATTTTGGCCAGATTTTAGAAAAGTATTATTTCGATTATAATCCAAACTCTGTTTCTGAACCAGACTTCAACGAAGTGGGTATAGAGCTTAAATCTTCCCCATTAAAAAAAAGCAAAAAGAATCATTTATCTGCAAAAGAAAGGTTAGTCCTCAGCATCATTAATTATAATGAAATCATTGACCAGGACTTTGAAACATCATCTTTCTTAATCAAGAACAATCATTTATTGTTAATCCTATACCTGCATGAAAGTGGAGTCGATGTAATTGATTTTGTAATTAAGTTAGTTGGCGATTGGAAAATTCCTGATGACGATTTGGCAATTATTAAATCTGATTGGGAGAAAATACAAAATAAAGTCAGAGAAGGTCGAGCTCACGAATTGTCAGAGGGAGATACTTTATATTTAGGAGCTTGTACAAAGGGTGGAAAAGGAGGTAACCCTAGACAACAACCTAGAAGTGTTATACTTGCTAAACAACGAGCTTTTTCCTTAAAACAAGGATATTTAAACCATGTTATAGGAAAGCTGAGCCATAAAAATGGTGCCAATTTTGGGAAAATAATTGAAAAACCTATTCTGGATTTAAATTTTGAAGAATTAGTTATTTCAAAATTTGAAAAATTCTATAATAAGTCCACATGTGACATTGAAGAAAACCTTGGAATTCAATTAAATAACAAAGCCAAAAGCTACTTTGCGTCATTATCCAAAAAAATACTCGGGGTTGATATTAAAGCAGAAATAGAAGAATTTGAAAAAGCTGATATAATTATTAAGTCAGTTCGCTTGAATGAAAATGAGCTACCCAAAGAAAGTATATCTTTCCCTAACTTTAAGTTTGAGGAAATCGTCAATGAAGAATGGGAGGATTCATCATTTAAAGATGTCCTTGAACACAAATTTTTATTTGTATTTTATCAGTTAAATGAAAAAAAGCTCATTCTAAAAAAAGCAAAATTCTGGAATATGCCTTTTTCAGATATAGAAATAGCAAAACAAGTTTGGGAAAAAACTAGGGAAATAGTATCAAATGGAAATATAGTAAAGGAAATTTTAGAGAATGGTACCAGAAAAACAAATTTCCCAAACAACAACTTTAACTCTATTGCACATGTCCGACCACATGCTCAAAATGCAGAAGATACTTTTCCCTTACCTGTAATTGATAAAATTAGCGGTCTAAATAGATTCACTAAGCAATGTTTTTGGCTAAACAAAACATATATAAGGGACGAAATATATAACAACTAACCAAGTTTGATTTCTCACATTAGATTAAAGTAATATCCATTCCTAATTATCAAACCATATATATCGTAATTAGAATTTTCTTTCCAGGATACATCCTCTAAATAATCCCCTCTCATTACTTTTTCAGTTAAAATTTGATTTATCCTCGTTTTACTCAAATTTGAATTCTCAACATTTAGCAAATCAATTAATTGATAAAATTTCAAAGATGAATTAATTACTTCTAAACTTTTTAGTTTTTGAATAAGTTCATCAAATTCATTTAGCTTGATTTCAAATCCTTTGCTATAATTCAAATTCAAGAAATTTATCACTGGAATGTTTATATTAAACATGTTGCCAACTTCAAACAAATCTTTACAATAGGTAAAAATGAAATTCATTGAATTTGACGTATCATCTTTAGTGGCTGATTTATTAATATCGATTGATTTATTTAAAAGAATAATTGATTTCAAATTAAAGACTGTTTCCCACCGATCAATCGCATAATGAGCATTAAACGATTTGGTAAACAATAGTAATAATTCAATTGCTTCTCGAAATTCAAATTGAAAAACTAGTTGCCATAATTTTTCAATTATTTTATTTTCCAAAGTATTAATCCTACTATCACGATTTATACTATCATTAATTTCATTTTCTGTAATAATTTTTAATTCATCAATACAATAACGCTTAAAGATTTTGAAGTCAAGATTAACAAAAGAATCGTTGAAATCATTCAAATTGAAGAAAACAAATCTTAGGAAATTATATTTTTTTGAAATTTCAAAATCAGAAAATTGACAAGCAGGAAATAAACTTTTTAAATGCTTTTGTATCAAATACAAATTTTCATTTAGCATTAAATAGAAAAAAATAAAATCTTCGTCAAAAAAGTGGATAATATTATTTGAATCACGCCAACTGATTACTTCTAAAACATCTTTAAATTTCCCTGTCTTTAAGTCAGCAAAAACTCTTAAACGGAATTCTTCTTTATATTTTGATTCAAATAATTGAATTTTATCGCTATTACCTAATAACCTGGTATCGCTAAACAATGAATTTAACCAATATTTGTTTTCTTCTTTAAACATTATTTAATGCGTCCTTAAAAAAACCACTTTCTTCATCAACTAAAATTCTTCTATCTAAATAAATATTTCGATGTTCACAAGATGTTTCACTCACTAAACTACATGAAAAACAAGATGCGAAATTTAATTCAAAAAGTCCTTGACCATCTGATTCCCAACATAATGGGTCACTATTGCATATTTTCGCCCTCTCAAGTGCATTAGTAATTAACTTATTCAAATTATCTGGTCTTGTTTGAGCTATAAGACCTCCCATACTTCCTTCAGCACCTTCTGCTGTATAAATCATAAAGCCATACATATTATTTCTCAAATCATTAGAAACATAAATCCTTTCAGATAACGAAGAAGTTGGATATCCACATTTAAACTCCAATTCTCTCATAATTAAATGAGCAAATGAATGCACTAAATAAAGTTGCCAATTATTATCTAAACCAAATTGAATCGCCCCTTCCGAAAATGTATCACTATTTCTTTTAAGTGTACTTAATTTTTCATTAATAGAATCTATTGCGGAATTATTTTTTGAAAAATCATTAATTAATTCAATATCAAATGCAAAAAAAATACCTTCGCCATAATTTTCCACTACTGGGTAAACTCGAATGCTTTCCGCCTTACTTCGAAATATATTCTTTGAAATAATTCCATCAGCATCAGAATCAACAGGGACAACTCTAGAAAAATCTAATTGAGCAGTGGTTAATTTCATATTATCAATCCTAAGTATTCTTGAGAAATATTTAGAAAATTTAGTCCCATCAAGATTCTTTGTAACATCTTTTACTTTTAAATCTTCATTAACCTTATCTATATTGATTAGGTCCTCACTTTTAATAGATAGAACTTTGAACTCCTCGTATCTATAAATAATATCTTTTTCTACATCCGTGGTTTCATCAAAACTCTGCTTTTCGATTTCATTATCAATCAACCTAATCTCATTATTAATTCTAATACAATCATCAAATCTATTTTCTTCTTTTGCAAGTTCCATCTCCATTTCAAGTTCTTTTTTCTTTAATAAAGCATCACTTAAAAACAACTCATCTGGCATATAAATACTTGAAACAGATCTGGCATAATAAAGGTTATTTCCCGTTGTTAATGCTACCTTCATTGGTTTATTAGAAGCACAATTTTCCAATGGAGGTGTTTGATTTCTTGAATCTTTATTTCCAGAATGATATTTTAGTTCTCCATTATGAGAAGTTGATGCTTCCCAAGGTTTATGACCTGAACATTTAATTTTAACAGTCATTAATCCTTTTAAAGATGTTTGCCTACCGCAATTTTCGCACTTTATCCACTTCCCGTCAAAGCCGGAGGCATTAGCAGTACTTGATGAGATTTTTATATTAGCTGTAATTTTATCATCACTTCCACAACAAGGCAACGAACTAAACAAATCAACAGGTAGGTCTGAATAAATTTCGCCTGGAGAATCATTCCTCCATCTTAAAAATTTAGCCCAAGGAAAGTCACTTATGTGACCATGTTCACAAATCAATACGATGTTATCTTGAATTAGATTTCCTACAAAACCATTTTGTTTTTTAAATTTTGGCGGAAAAAATCTATTTGTAGTTTCTGATTCTCTTTCTCCTTGTTTTTTATCCTTATCAAGCCAATCTTTATACCATTCTTTATATGTTCTATAGTGATTGCTCTCATCAGCAAATACTTTAGGCATATAAGAACTGTTAATAGCTAGTGTATTTCCATCAGATTTGATTTTGTTTGAAAAAGTTTGAACTTCTATATCAGGGATTAATACTAAATATTTAAGTTCCATTAATCCTTTTCTTTGTTTTAACATCTCCAACAAACGAGAATCATTCGAAATTCCTATTGACCCATTACGTTCAAGGTTTGCTTGTTCTTTAACATAGTTATTAATCTCTTTATCTCTTTTACCGGCTTCAATTGCTTCTTTTTGAATATCTAGAACTTTTTTAAGAAACCCCCATTCTTCAATACATGAAATAATTATACTGCCATATGAAGTATGAAGAATAGAGCCTGGACCGCCATAGGCAGAAAGAAGTTTATATTTACTAATAGATTCATTAGCTTGATTATACTCAAAATATTTCTTTAAGGCCATGTTCCTATTGTTGAACGGTTTTAATAACTACAGATGGATCTATATCACGCAAAGAATACCCAACCTTCCAATGGTCAGAATAATTGTTATCACTTGATGTAATAAAGAGAGATTCATTAATATTATCTTTATTTCTGTAACAAAGGTCTATATATGGTTCACTACCCGTTAATCTGAAAATCCAACGTTGTAACAAATTTTCAATATTATTATTTAAATCAATGAGTTCATCTGTTGAGATAATACCATCTACACTGGAATAAACACCTGCTAACCTGCTTTTTAAATGTTCATCTAGTTTTGATGCATTATTCATGACTTCAATAATTTCATCTTCTATTATTTTTTTTATGATTTTAATTTTGTCGTCATTAATAAAAGAAGCATCAGAATTATTCATCAGTCCTAAGGTTGTATTATGCCTAACTAAAACAGAAAGATACATGGCTAAATATCTTTCCATGGATTTGCTTGCAAAAGGTGTTACAGATATTGGCTCTACATAACTATAAAACTTCTCATGAAATTCTTTGAATTTTTGATAATGCGAAATATCTCTTGATTTAAATGGATGATGAACAGTAAATACAATACCTTTAACACTTCGAGCAACCCTACTGGATGCTTGTATATACTCAGCAATATTTCTTGGCATTGAACTTATAATCATAGTATTAAATCTTGAAACGTCAATTCCAACTGAAATCATGTTTGTAGATATTACAAATTCAGGTGGATTTTTTGAATTAAGGATTAAATTGCCATTATCATTATTTAACAGATTCCACTTTCTTTCAATAATTGATAAATTTGATTTAACTTCTTCACCATTAAGCCTCCCCGTTAATTCTGAATAATCAATTTTGCTTTCATCTCTAATTAATTTGTCCAGAAAACTCCAGGCCAATGTGTTCTTTACTACAAAATTTACATCCCCAGGTAAATAATGACTTAATTGAGATTGAGTTTTTCCAACATCCTTTAAACTATTAAAATAGGTTAATACAGTATGATAAAAATCAAAAATATTCAAATAGGCAACTAAGGATTCTGGCTTTTCTAAAATTTCATTTTTTGGAAAAATCTCTGTTAGATATTTTACTCTATGAGCTAAAGATATAGAAGCTATCCTAAGTTGCATCCATACTTGGGTTTTACCAACTGGCAATACTCCAATATATTTCCTATTAGCTATATACTCTTGAATTTTATTTTGATTTCTTTCATAATAGGCAAAAAAAGAGTCATCTGCCAGTATTCCTTGCTTTGGAAAAATCTCTGACCTTCTGTTAAATAATGCAAATATTTGCTTGTCAGTATTTCTAGTAGTAGCTGTAGAAGTAACAATTTTAGGTTTAATCTTGAGTCCATTTTCTTCATAAGTACATAAATAATCAATACTTTTTTCAAACAACCCAACCGCAGACCCTAAAGGCCCTAATAACAAATGCAACTCGTCTTGAATAATTAATTCAGGAGGCAAAGTTTTGTGATTATGTCCTGCACCAAAAAAGCGTCTTGAATCTTTGTTTCTTTCTGCTGGAATTGAAGAAACATTATTTGCTAATGCTGCAAATTTATCGACTGTACCAAAAAGTAAAGTAGGTGGGAATTTGTAAATATCTTCATCAAATAATCTAAATGGCAAACTATAATCATTAGTAGGTCTATTATTACGCCCAATTCCACTGAAGGAACAAGAAATATTATTACAACAAATATTTAATTGACTATTGATCCCATAAACTTCACCACCAGACTTATGAGAAATATTATTTAGATCCTTATCAACAAACAATCCATGACCGCACCAAGGGCAGTCTGTAAAAGGTAGATTTGTACTAATTTCTTCTCTAGATGAAATATACCCTTTAATCTTATCAAGTTCTTTCTCCATACTTCCTGTAGAAAAACCTGTTTCCTTCCAGGAGTTTGGCAAAGAATCACCACCAACAAATAATCCTATTGAAATTCGCTCTCCACCTAAAGTGCAATTGTGAGATAACTTATAATTTTCTTTTCGAATAACTTCTAAGGCACAAATAAGTAATGTCGCTCTTTGAAATTGCTGTAACGTCAACAATCGTAATGTATACCTCATTAAAACTGTAGTGCCATTACCAGACTCACCCTTTGTAAAACGCCTGTATCCAATTAAAAACGCAATTATTCCCAAATAGGCTTCCGTTTTACCTCCACCAGTAGGAAACCATACCAAATCGGCAATTTCATTTCTTTCTGGCCACCCTTCAGAAAAAACGTTTGTAACCGTATTATCATCAATGTCAGGTTTTACAAATGAATCAATATTTAATAAGATAAAAGCAATTTGGAATGACCGCCATTTATAATCGGTTTCAATTCCATTTTCATCTAGAATTCTAACATTCCTGTAATAACTTTCCGATAATTCATTAGTTAAATCTTCATTTTTTTGATTTTTCAAAATATTGTGATGCAATTGCATAAACATTGCAGTATTCATCATTCGAAAAGCTGTAATTGCTTTTCGATCACGCCGCAATAAACTAATATTTCTAACTAGCCTATTATAATCATTTTCACATGCCAACAATTGCTTAGACAATAAATCAATCTGACTTTCATGAAGATTATCTTGAAGTTCAATTTCATTTTTCTTTTCATCTATCCATAATTTGTATTCATTGACAAATTCTGTTAACCCATCTAGAATATCTTCGTCACTTGCATCAGATAATGACGAAATATACCTCATTGATAAAATTCCTTCGCTTATTAAATTTAATCGAGACGTAATTTTACCATCTACAATTTTACTTGGTTTAAAATCGACTTTAGGTGTTTCTTGTTCCGGTAAAAACTCAGTAGAAATAAAATTTAATCCATTAACATTTTTACCCCAGTCCACAGAAGTATTATAACCTTCCCCAAAATCGTGAAAATTTCTATAAAGTAGTTTATTGAAATTATCTTCTTCATCAAAAGCTAAAAATTGAGGTGGATTATAATGTTGAAGTTGATTCTTGACGTTCTCTTCTATTTTAAGTTTAACTCCAAAATATGCCAATTTATTGGCTTCATCCTTTTTATTTAACTGTGGTGGTTCATTTTCTTCGAGAAGAATATAAGCTTTGTTTAAAACAATAATCTTGATATATATATCATCATATTTCCGAATATATTGAACGCAATATTTTAAATCAGAAATTTCACTATTTTCAAAATCAAGAGTTAATTCCTTCGATCTATATACATTTCGGCCACCCTCAAATAGAGGTAAGGATAATTTAATATCATCAAAGGATTTACACTCCCAAACTGGGGTTGCATTTGACGACTTGAAGATTGATTTTAAATCTGCCACATAATCTTTTAACTGATTAAATATTTCTAATTCATTAATTAGAGATTTATACTTTGCGTAATTACCTATATCCTCTCTTAACTTATCCTTAATGAATTGTATAAGATTTTTATCATAAACAGATACTATATTATTATATTCAGTGCCACTCTTTAAGATTACCGAATCCCTAATTGAGTAGAACTGCAAATCAATTTTAGCTTTAATTCCAAAATATGTAAAGCCGTTATTTTTTTTCAATTCTACTAATTCTTCGCCAAACACATATCTAACAGACTGCAACAATTTAGATTGCAAATAATTATTTAAATGAAAATAATCTACGTCATAAATGTTATCAACATTTATTTCTTGATTTAAATGAAGAAAAAGATTTTTTTTGATTCGAGTTGTTGTAAATAAAGGAAAGAAAAAACTAGAAATAGCTTGTTCTATTTCAACTGTATTTTCTGAAACTAAACATGACAATTTATCATTAAAACAATTTATTTTAGGTATGTTTTTGTATTTCCTAAATGAAATTCCAACATTCAAATCATTTTGTAAATCAGTCTTACTATTTACAACAAATGATAAACCAAAAGAATTAGGATAATTTTGCTGTTTACTAACTAAACTTTCGCGGGTTTCATCTTTAATATTTTCATCATCCGCACCGGCATTATTTTCCTCTAAATATTGAATATCTTCATTATCAGAAATATTAGAGGTCTTATCAACAATTCCATTATGCAACTTTGTTCTAGTCTCAGGAAATAATATCGCAGAACTATATTGATAAGCAGGTGCCTCTGTTATGATTTCACTTTTGTTATTTAAGGCTTTAACCTCAATATCTTTTATATCAAGGTCATTAAATTCAGAATTATCAAATTTTTCTAAAAAAAAATATTTTTTATTGAATGCACCAGGACCTATTATTTGTTCTCTTACAAACAATTCAAGACTGTCTCTCTTCTTTTTATAACCGCTCATATCAAATTCTTATATTTTCCTTAACCTGATGAAATGAAAGTTCATTTATTATTGCTGAAACAATAGATTTCGCTAAATCTGTTGTATTTGTGCCCTCAACTTCCTGGAATATTTCTTTTTTTTCCTCTAAAAACTGTACGACTTTAATAATTAAATTTGGATTCTCACTCTCGCTCAAATATTGCCCATCGATACAAAGATTTAAAATATGTTTATACATTTCTTTAATTTCATTAATATGTTTTCTACCATAATATGAAATCCATGCTTGATTCATGTCAATTTTACTAATTCCAAGATATTCACATATTATTCTCAAATTCTCTTTTCTTCTAGGGAGAATAAACATATCAGTTTCATACTCTAAATCATTTATTACATACTTATCATTGAAGTACTTTTCATTTTTGTAAACTATTCCTTGGTTTTCTAATATTTGATATGGATTAACTTTTTTCCCCAATTCAATTTGAAACTTAAGAACAGATTCTGGAATTCTACTAAGTTTGTTTACAATTGAATCTTTATCAATTATTGAATTAATTTCATTAATAGAAATGAAAAAATCGCCAATTTTTAGCTGAGAAGCTGGACATGATATCAATGTAGATCTTTGTATCAAAACGTGAGTTCTGCTATTAAATTCATAAAGAGCACTTTCTGTTGTTTCTATTAATATATCATAATCAAAACTTTCGCAAATAGAATTTTGACTAAGCTCCAATTCCTCATCATTTCTAAAAATTATATCCTCATCACTTAATGTTAAATTATCGTCAATCTCAACTATACCCTCTTTGATAATATACAAAGTTTGATATTCCTTAATATCAAACTTAATTCTTCTAATTAATTCTGACCTCTCGTTAATGAATCTTTCTTTAAAATTAAAATAATTAGAATCTAATAATTCTCGTTTATGATTCAGTAAAGCATCAAACTGATAATTGAACAATTGATACTTGATCCAAGGCTGATAATTAAAATAAAGAAAATCCGGTATTAGAATTTGTAAATTTTCATTTTTCTGAAATACATTAATCAAATTGATAATGTTAAAACAATCAAATACTATTAAATTTTTGAACTGACTATAATCATTATCTTCTTTGGTTTCTACAAACAAAATATTTGAATTTATATCCAACACATAGCTCTTAAAAGAATTTAAGGCTTTCTCCAATTTTTTCTTTTTAAAACCTTTAATTTCAGGAAGCAAAAACATCTGATTATCAGCTTCTTCAAAATAAGACCTACTCCAATTTAGTTCGTATAAAAGGTCAATTATTCTTTTTATTGAATTTATGATAGGTCTATCAGATAAACTTGGATAATCTGACTTAAACATTTCTAACCATTCATCTTTCTCAAGACTTTGATTAATAAACAAAAACCAATGTTTTGGGAATGGCGTAGTGAATTTATTAAATTCGTATTCCTGCCAAGCAGACCTAAATTCACTTAATTCAGTGAATAATGATAAAGAATGGGAAGTGTAAAATACTTTGATTTTTTCTGAAAAATCAGTTATTATAGTTTCATCGCCATTTAATTCTTTTGGCAATAATAAAATTGAATCTTCATGTATATTTTGGTAGTAGAATCTATTATTAAAAACTACGCTCAACCTTTTATTTCCGATGTTAAGCAAATAGGAGTGGATATTTTTATGGTATGGATATTTAATCGAAATTTGATTAGTAAAATCCTGAGAAAGTAAATTATCTTCTAGTTTTATAGCATCTTCTTGAGTAAATAATTTTGTATCCCAATTTAAATTTAGAGTTTGGATAATTTGTTCTGAAGAAATTGGTTCTCCTGAGCATAAAGAAAGGCATAAGTCTTCTTTAAGGTTTATCAAAACAGGGTGATTTATTAATCCTCTGTTCTCTATAATCCTGAAAATTTTAAATGTATTATAGATATTACTCCAACTGGAGCCATCTATTTGATCCTTAATAAAAACAGGAATAAATCTATTTTTAGAGACAATCACATTTTCAGTCCAATGTATCAAATCACCCTCTTGTTTGAGATAATCAAAAGTGGATTTGGTTTGATTTGAAAAACACGATTTCTTTCTATCAAAATCAAAAACATTGAACAGAGATGTATCTTCAAAAGAAAACAATTCAGGCTTATTTATAAGCCTATATGTCAATGAGAAAATACGCGTGTAATCATAAGTCCTTGGTATTGTATCAATTTTGAATTCTGGAATATGAATTATTAGATTTTCTTCATCTGAATTTAAAAATTTATAATACCATTTTCCAATAATTTTTAATATCGCAGAATCAGCAGCATTAAACCCAATTGCCTCAATTACAACTTCATGTATTTCATAAAACGTTACTTCCATAAAATAATATTTAGTTCTAACATTGCCCTGGTAACTCCTACATAATTTTGAACTTTAGTGGAATCATTTATTTCCTTTGTTATAAGACAAACAAAATCATTCTCTAATCCTCTATATTTAATTGGACTTGTAAATCTGATTTTATGTGAAGGAATATTGATATTAGCCTCAGTCAACTCTTCAATGTCTGATTTGAAAAAATCATAGATAATCGCAGAAAATTCCTCAATTATTTGGCTTTGTACTAAAATGACTTTCTCAGAATTTGTGTATTTTTTTTCTGAAATTATTGCTTTGATTATTTCTAATTTGGATTTTAAATCACAAACTGAAACAAGAAAATTGCCGAATTTTGAATTTATCTTATTATACTCATTAAATAATATACATTGTGATACTTCAGCAATAGCTTTATTTTGAATAGATCGGAATTTCTCATCAAAATAAAAATGAGAATACCCCATTTCAATAAAAAAGTCTGTATACCATTCTAACTCATTTAAATTAGAAACCACTGATTGGTCTGCATCATACAAGACTAGTAATTTGGGTTTTTCTAACTTAACATTAACCTTCTCAATTAAATCATATAAACCTTTTTCAAAATATTCTTGTGCTTCATCAAATATTATAAAATCCACATCATTTGTGAAGCTGTCAATAGTAACGTGATTTGAATATACTCTAAATGAAATACTATTCGGGTCTAGTTTGTAATCATTGAGGATGATATACTCTAATTTTGATCTGATTAATAAATTGGCACAAAAAAAGATTCCTTTTTGCTGCTTCAAAAGATTTTCTGCTAAATATTTAATTGCTAGAGAAGTTTTACCTGTTCCAGGACCACCTTGAACAATTATATTACTATTTCTTCGTAAGCCATTTAAAATCTCATAATTTTCTTTGCAAATTAGTTCACTGTTAATCTTATCAGGATTATAACCATAAGTAGATTGAACGGGAAACAACTCCGATTTTAATCTTTTTATTTCTTTGGAATTCAATAAAGGATAAAGTTCTTGGGCTTTTTTTTGAATATCATCATTATTTAGAGATATGAATGATTTCTTTAATGAATTTATTCTAGCCTTTTTATTTAACGAAATAATAAATCCAAAAAACTTATTTTGAATTCCTCTTGTATCAAGACCTGTAATATCAGCCTTTGAAAAGAAAATATCTTTATATCCTTCTAATTGGGGCCCTTTTAATTCAAAACCTGCTTCATGTGGTAATATTATAGCACGGTAAACAAAAATTGAAGAATTAATATAATTTTTTAATGTATAAACATATTCTTTTGCTTGTACAAAAGGATTCTGACTCTCATATTCATTTCCATCACCTGATGAAAAATAGCAATCATTTTCATCTACTCTTAATCCTCCACCCTTTACCTCAATTATTAATATTCCATATTTTGAAAGTAAAATAAAATCGATTTGACCCTCAATTTTCTTTTTACTACCTGAATGAGATGAAAGATTGTAATTATGTTTTAAATACCAGACTTCATCATCCAAATACTTATTTTCATTAATTGCTAAAAACTGTTGATAAACCCAAAGTTCCCCATATAGTGTTTTGCCATCTTGATTGACAATAATTTTTTCAAGATTCTGATTTGCATAATTATCGATAAAAACTACTGGCATAAAATCATAAAATGAAAATATTTGAAAATAAAATATGTGTAAACTTAGGTCAAATGTATAAGAGATATAAGTGACAAAACTTGGCCACTTAATTACTCGTTCAATTATTATAAATTGGTTTATTAGATAAAAATAACCTCCCCCGGCATTCCTCTAACTATCCTATCCACCGGCTCCATACTATTCACTTCCACACTTAGCAACCAAGAGCCGTCTTTTTGTTCAGTCAGAAAATCAGCCGTTGCCGGATAATCATCTTTTAGAAAGAGCATGGCGCGCATGCTT
>JACCDK010460620.1_pt1 | contig 14859 bp, 15 predicted proteins | sample 7445871 | NCBI WGS metagenome assembly JACCDK01 (sample SAMN15323436, study PRJNA562643) | freshwater metagenome | isolation source: river surface water | place: USA:Blue River Watershed | collected 2017-08-15 | reverse complement strand
GCATGGCCTCAAAGTCATAACCATTGTCATACTCACTGAGGCGATAGCCCGAAAAATCCCCCAGGATCACCGCCTTCTGGCGAGCCAAAACACCGGCATGCAGAAGCTGCAACAACATACGTTCTATCCGGTAAGGATGCTCATTCACATCTTCGATGAAAAGAACCCCGCCCTCAACCGCAGGCATCCAGGGCGTGCCAATAAGATGGTTGATCATGGACAGATTACCGCCCCATAATTTTCCCTGGACATCGACGCTGGGGTTCTCAAGCACAGAAATCTCAACCGTCATCGATCCGTTCAGACATTGCCAAAAATGCGACTCCGTGAATTCGCTGATATCCGCTCGACTGAAATCATCGCAAATCATGGGCCCAGCAAAACTAACCGCACCAGTTTTTGCCAGTAAACCCAGATGCAAGGCGGTGAAATCACTATGCCCGACAAAATATTTGCCGCTGTCAGCCAGCAATCCAAAATCAATCGCCGGTAACAAGCGAGACAAACCATAGCCACCGCGCAGCGCAATCACGATCTCCACCTCAGGATGTCTGGCCGCATCATGCAGTTGGCGCACCCGATCCGCATCGCTGGCTGCAAAGCGCTGATGTTTTTCGTAGGCACTACAAAAATCATGTACCTGATGCCCTTGCGCCTGCAATCGCTTGACGGCGCGACTCAATGCCTCAGGATCAGCCGCATAGCCGCTGGGGGCAACAATGGCAATATGTCGTGATGATGATGTCATGGTCTAACGCTGCAAAATATCTTGAAGTAGGGCGTGTTTTGTGGCGTCATGGTCGATAGGCTGATGATGTCATTCGATCGGCATCATGGCTTCTGGACTCGACTCTGCAGCCGCCGCTCTGCAAAAAATGAAGACAGCATCGAGCCGCACTCGCCACTCAGCACGCCGCCGATCACCGCCGTATGGTGGTTGAGTTTTTCTTCGGCAAACAAATTAACGATTGAACCACAAGCACCGGTTTTCGGATCCGAAGCACCATACACGACTCTGGCCAGCCTTGCGTGCATCATCGCGCCAGCGCACATGGCGCAAGGCTCCAGCGTCACATACAGGGTGCAGCCCGGCATACGGTAATTAGCAAGCGTTTTGGCGCCGGCGCGCAGCGCGGCAATTTCGGCATGCGCACTCGGGTCATGCTGTCCTATCGGCTGATTGAAACCCGTCGCAATCACTTCACCTTCACGGACCAGCACGGCACCAACCGGTACCTCCCCCAGGGCCTTCGCCTGACTGGCGGCAGCCAAGGCCATGCGCATGAAGTACTCGTCACTCATGTTCAGGTGTCGGTAATCTCTGCCCAGCAAGTCGGCGTTTCATGCAAAACCAGCTTATGCAGCCGCAAACCTGTGCCGTAGCGATCGTTGTAGACGGTACGCAGGGTATCAAATGCCGTGCGCGCCAGATTTTCCACCGTCGGTATCTTGTCGATGACGACCGTCTTGTGGTCAGGGATGGTGGCTAGAAAATTGCGCACCGCGGTGTCCTTCGCATAGACCAGGAAGGCGTGATCCCAGACATCCACCAGATGGGTTTTAGCCAGCGCCTTGACATCGGAAAAGTCCATGATCATGCCGTTGTCCGAGCTACCCTCTTCTTCGATGACCTCACCGACCAGCGTAATCTCGAGTGTATAGCGATGGCCATGCAAATTGCGGCATTGGCTTTTGTGGTCAGGGATTCGGTGGCCAGCATCGAACTCCAGTTTGCGAGTGATAGTGATCATGCGTTTTTCAGTGTTCAGGGTATGTGCAGCAGTTTATGCGTTTGCAAGGACAGTCGCCATTGCGGATCGGATTTGCAAAGATCAATCGCCAAACGCGTATTGTCGGCTAGCTCTGGGCCATCCATAGGCTGGAGAAAAAAATGAGTAAAAGTCAGTGACGCATAATCCGACAGGCTCTGCCCGTTCTGCGGTATCACCACTTTGAGTTCATCACCACGTTCCACGACCAACGGTGCGTCAGCTTTGGGGCTCACGCAAATCCAGTCCACGCCCGCAGGCACCGGCAGGGTACCATTCGTTTCGATCGCGATCTCGAATCCATAGCCGTGCAAGGCATCGATCAGTGACGTATCGAGTTGCAGCAGCGGCTCGCCGCCCGTGCACACCACGTATTTTTTTCCTGAGCGCGCAGCCGGCCATTGCGCATCAATCACTGCGGCAAGCTGCCTAGCATCAGGGTACTTGCCACCCAACACACCATCGGTGCCAACAAAGTCGGTATCGCAGAAACGGCAAACCGCCGTGGCGCGATCCTGCTCGCGTCCTGACCACAAATTGCAGCCAGAAAAACGGCAGAACACCGCCGGGCGTCCGGCTTGCGCGCCCTCGCCCTGCAAAGTGTAGAAAATTTCTTTGACGCTGTAAGTCAAACCGCAGTCCGTAAAAAATCTGGCCAAACCGGATTATCGTACATATCGGGTTCATCTCCTCGCCAGCATCAGGGGAAGCGAACCACGACCACGGTGCCCCTGCCCTCGGGGCCGGCGCGCAGCTCGATCACAGCGTCATGATCGCGCGCAATGTCGCGAACGATAGCCAGACCCAAACCTGTGCCCGGCTGCGACTGATCGAGCCGATAGAAACGGTTGAACACGCGCTCTTTTTCCGATTCCGGAATTCCGGGACCACTGTCCTCCACCATCAAGATGCCGTGTCCATCGACTTGAAGGCAACTGACCGTGACCAAGCTGCCATTGGGTGAATACCGAATCGCATTGTCGACCAGGTTATCGATCATGTCGCGCAACAGAAAACGATCGCCGCCCACACGCGTGGGCTGCAAGTCGAAGCCGATATCGATATTTTTTTTCAGCGCTTCCTCGACAAATTGCTGTACCGATTCAGCGACAAGTGCATCCAGCGACAACTGTTCAAGACGATGTCGCTCGAAATCTCCCGGCTCGGAGCGCGCCAGTGCAAGCAACTGATTTGCCTGCCGCGCCATTCTTTCGGTTGAGGCCAGCATCAGGGAGGTGGATTCCGTGGTCTCAGTGTCGTTTCGGTGATGAGCGCGCAGCCATTCCAATTGCGCTTTGAAACCTGCCAATGGCGTACGCAACTGGTGCGCCGCGTTAGCCAGAAAATCCTGCCGTGCGCGGGCACTTCCCTGAACGCGGCTGAGCAACTCATTCATCGCGCGGATGAATGGCACAACTTCCACAGGTGCATTCTGCAGCGGCAGTGGCGATAAATCATCCGAGGTACGACGCTCCAGATTACTTTCCAGGTCACGCAGCGGTTGCAATCCCCGTTTAAGAACCATCCAAACTACCAAAGGAATCAAGAGTACCAGCAGCAATTCCAGCGCCAGAAGCGACAACAGTATTCGAAGCCGGATTTCCTGCCGCTTGACGCGGGTCTCGGCCGCACCAATCAGAACCGTCTCGTCCCCGACCTGCGTGCGCAGTGATATCACGCGCACATCCTCACCGCGCATGCGGGAGCCGTAGGCCACCCAGGGCTTGGTTTTCTCGGGCACCTGCAGTGATGGGAAATCACGGTCGCCGGCAATCGTATTGCCGGCCATGTTGCGAACGACAAAAAATACTTCGTCTAAATGATCAACACGAAGAATTTGCTCTGCCTGCTGCGATAAACGCAGCTCAACTGAAGAATCTGTTTCTTTCACATGGGGTACCAAAGCCCACGCCGCATCCGCAAGGCTCTGGTCGAGTGCCGACTGCGCAGGCATCCAGGCAAGCCAGTAAGCGGCTGCAGCAGCAGCCACATTGACTGCCATCAGTGTGGCGACCAGCCATTGCAGCAGTTTGGCTCTGAGACTCATCCGCTCGACTGCTCCAGCAGGTAACCGAATCCGCGAATGGTTTTGATGGAAATACCCGCCGAGTCAATCTTTGAGCGTATGCGCGACACATAGACTTCTACCGCATTGACCGTGACCTCTTCACCCCACGGAAGAATGGCATCGATAATTTGCTGTTTCGACACCACGCGCGATGAGTTCTGCATCAGATGCTCAAGAACCGCCCACTCGCGCGCAGATAATTCAATCACCTGACCATCGACCGTTGCGCGACGGGTGAAAGAATCAAGTTGTAACCCACCCATCTGCAAATGAACCGGCCTCGGGTTACTTCGACGAACGAGCGCCTTGAGACGTGCGACAAGTTCGGGCGCTGCAAATGGTTTGACCAGATAGTCGTCGGCGCCCAACTCCAGGCCACGCACACGATCCTGCACATCATCGCGAGCCGTTAGTAACAGCACAGGCAATGCACTGCCACGGGCACGCAGACGGCGAACGACCTCAAAACCATCGATACCCGGCAAACCAATGTCCAGCACTGCGACAGAAACCGCACGCGATATTAGTGCGTGATCCGCCTCCTCACCATCGTGGACAACTTCAACCGCCATTTCGTGTCCGCGAAGAATCCGCGCGATGCCATCAGCGAGAACCAAATCATCTTCTACCAACAGCACATGCATAGCCAAATCCGCCAAGGGACAATAACCCACGCATTTTGCCAGAAGCCCAGCTTGGGCCGTCGGCTCAAGCGTTGAGACATAAAAAAACACCGGGCCGCAGCCCGGTGCTTAATATGCAAAAACACTTTGTTACGCAGCTTCAGGAACGCTAGGCAGACCCGAGAGTGCCATGGCGAGCTCTTTCTCATCATAGTTTTCATCTTTAAGGCCGCCGGCAAAATAAGCCGAATAAGCCGCCATATCAAAGTGACCATGACCACACAGATTGAACAGAATTACCTCGCTCTTGCCCTCACGCTTGCAGCGCAGCGCTTCTTCAATCGCACCTTTGACGGCATGATTGGCTTCAGGCGCGGGCACGATGCCTTCATGACGTGCGAACAGCACGCCAGCGGCAAAGCATTCCGTCTGATGATAGGCAGTGGCTTCAATCAGACCCAGCTCTTTCAGGTGCGACACTAGCGGTGCCATGCCGTGATAGCGCAAACCACCTGCGTGGAAGCCGGGTGGTGTAAACGTTGAACCCAGCGTGTGCATCTTGGTCAGCGGTGCCATGTGCCCGGTATCGCCGAAGTCGTAAGCGTACTTGCCGCGGGTGAGCGAAGGGCAAGCCGCAGGCTCAACCGCCACAATGCGTGGCTTGGGACCACCGCGCAATCCGGCACCGATGAACGGGAAAGCGATACCGGCAAAATTCGAACCACCGCCAGTGCAGCCGACGATGACATCAGGGTAGGCATCGGCCATCGCCATCTGCTCCATGGACTCGATACCCACGATGGTCTGATGCATCAACACATGGTTGAGCACCGAGCCAAGCGCATACTTGGTATCTTCGTTTGTCGCTGCGATTTCCACCGCTTCGGAGATTGCAATACCCAGGCTGCCAGGATGATCAGGCCTCTGCTCCAGCACCGAACGACCGTAGTTGGTATCCATGGAAGGGGATGCCACGCAACGGGCACCATAGGTTTCCATTACGGCGCGGCGATAAGGCTTCTGGTCATAAGATACACGCACCTGAAAGACGGTGACATCAATACCAAACAGCGAGCCGGCGAATGACAGCGAGGTACCCCATTGTCCTGCACCCGTTTCGGTCGTCAGACGCTTGATACCGGCTTGCTGATTGTAGAAAGCCTGCGGTATCGCGGTATTGGGCTTGTGACTGCCTGCAGGGCTCACACCTTCGTACTTGTAAAAAATTTTGGCAGGTGTGCCAAGCGCTTTTTCCAGCGCATGCGCGCGGAACAGCGGCGCGGGTCGCCACAGGCGATAGATGTCACGCACTGGCTCAGGAATATCGATTTCACGTTCAGTCGAGACCTCTTGCATGATGAGTTCCATCGGGAACAAGGGTGCCAGATCATCCGGACCGATAGGCTGAAGCGTGCCGGGATGAAGGACGGGCGGCAGAGGCTTGGGCAGGTCGGCCTGGATGTTGTACCAGCGACGTGGAATACGGTCTTCGGGAAGCAGAAATTTGAGTTGTTGCGACATCGCTCGGAGCTCCATCATTATTGTGGTTATAGATATATATGCTGTCTCGTTTGCCGGCAACAAGCGCGCCCATTAATTTTTTGACAACCAGATTTGTGCTCGCTATGTCCGGACTAACGCTAATTTACTTCGCTATAAGGGGTTTCGTCCAGAAAACAAAACCCCCTGCCAAGGCAAGGGGTGGTGATCCTGAGTCCGAGATATTGAACCCGTATTACTTGGCTTTCAGGCACTCGCTCATAAACTTCTTGCGCTCGTCACCTTTCTTGCCATCGGCTTCCTTGTTGCAGGTTGCCATTTTGTTTTGCTGCGCGCTGGCTGGCTTCTCTGTTGCTGCTGGTGCTGCTGGTGCGGCTGGCTTGTCAGGCGCTGCTGGTGCGGCTGGCTTCTCCGCCGTTGCTGGGGTCGCTGGCTTCTTGCTCAGACACTCTTTCATGAAAGCCTTACGCTCGTCACCTTTCTTGCCAGTGGCTTCCTTGTTGCAAGTCACCATCTTGTTCTGCTGCTCCGTTGCCGCTTCAGCAACAGGCATCAAGCCCCACGATAGCAACGCTATGACAGTAATAATGAGTTTCACGTTTCCTCCAGAAAGATAGTGCGCTTCTGCGCGTTTTTATTTGCAATAACATTCTGCCTGAAAAAAAGAGCACCCAAAAACAAAAACCGCACAACTGATTTTCAAACGAGCAATCAGGCAGGTGCCAGTCGTTCCATCAGCCATTTCGCGATACGCAAAACCACCTTGTCTTCACCATGTCGGCCCACCACCTGCAAACCCACTGGCATGCCGGTGCGTCCTTTGAAAAAAGGTAGGTGAACACAAGGCAGACCCAGCAGCGTCCATACACGGCTGAAAACAGGATCGCCGGTCTGAGACAAAGTGTCAGGCGCCTCCCCGATCGCACTCGGTGCCAACAGTACTTCAAACGCACCAAATGCATTCGACACCATACCCCGTGCCGACTGAGCCAGTTGGAGATTGGCGTAATGACGCTCAACTGGAATCTCCAGTCCGCTATTAATTACCTGATTAAGATGTTCGCTCAACAGATGCGGCTGCCTGAGACGCTCATGCGCGAGCGAGCGCACCAAATCAAAAGCCATGATTTCCTTTTGTGCTTGCATCAGCTGCGAAAACAAAAGCGGCAGTTGCAGTTCACGTATTGGCATACCCGCCAAAGCAAGCACCCGCGCTGCATGTTCAAAGGCTTTGTGGGTATCCTCATCCGCGTGCGGCCATTCGTGGGTATGGCACAAGGCAATGCGCGGTTCATGCGATACCCCCAGCTGCATCAGGCTGCGGTCACCGGTAGTCGCTGCAGCAAACAGCGCAACATCTTCAACCGAACGCGCAATAAAACCGATGGTATCAAGCGTGTCGGAGAGTGCTTTCACGCCAGTGCGATTGACCATGCCAAAACTGGGCTTGTAGCCAACCACTCCGCAGAAAGCAGCGGGTCTTATCACTGAGGCCGCTGTTTGGGATGCGAAGGCCAAGGGCACCATGCAATCCGCGACGGCGGCTGCAGAACCACTGGATGAACCGCCGGGCGTGTGCGTGACTCCGCGCGGATTACGGGTCTTGCTCGGCTTGAAGGTCGCAAATTCTGTCGTGACGGTTTTGCCGAGCATAAGCGCACCCTGCGCTCGACACAGCGCAACAGCGGCTGCATCAGCAGCTGGCTTGTGTGATGCGTAAATCGGCGACCCGTAGGTGGTGGGCATGTCTGCCGTGTCAAACAAGTCTTTGACCGCGATAGGTATGCCATGCAAGAGCCCCTGCACCGGCCTGCGGTCCAGTTGACGCGCCTGCTCAAGTGCACTATCGACCGCCAAATGCTCCCAGGCCTGCACGTCGCCTTCCCTCGCCTGTATGCGATCCAGACAGGCCCGAACTAACTGTTCAGCAGTGATTTCACGGCGCTCGAGCTGGGGAACCAGCGCACTGGCCGATTGTTCATGAAGGGCTTGTGGCATTGTTAATCCTTATATTTTTACTTAGCCAACTGACGCGCGGTCTCTCTAGCCTCCCTATCACGCGCAGTTGAAGTGTAACCGGCGTTGCTGTCGGCGACAAAACACGGATGAATCTACCCGTGAATTTTCTGCGGATTCGATATCCAGATCTGTGCCTAATCCTTTACCGTCTCACCGGCACTCGGTCTGCTTTTGGCAAAAGAAAATTATTATTTTTTTGAAAATTTTTGCATGCGCGTACAATCAGCCAGACTTTTTTCAAACGAAATCATGCCGCTTCTGCAGAGTCCTTTGAGTATGTTCGATATCGCTTTGCATGCCATGATTACTCTGGTGCTGATGATGGCGGTGCTCTGGCTACGCCGCTGGCCTTTGTTATACGCATTGTCGATATTGCCCGGCACGATCGCGCACGAGTTATTGCATTTTTTAGCGGGCTGGGTCACTGGTGCCAAGCCCATATCATTGTCGATTATCCCGCGCCCCCAAACAGACGGGGGCTGGGTACTGGGTTCGGTTGTCTTTACCAATCTTCGCTGGTGGAATAGTCCGCTGGTAGGGCTCGCGCCTATGGCGCTAGTGCCGTGCAGCGTTTACCTGTTTTTCGCATCGACACCTTTGCCGGTGTTATCAATTTCGGGGGCCGGCATTAAATTGGTCACCGTACAATTTCTCATTGCAGGCTGGCCCAGTCCCACCGACTGGGCACATGCGATCATTGGCTTGGTCGTGACAATGCTGTTCGCTCTAGCGGGGTTTCTTCTGATAACGAAGCTAGGCATACTCTAAAAGCACGCGAAGTAATGGCATCCGTCGTAAAACATGCGCAACCTAGAAGGGGCGCCACCGCAGCAAACGCACTGAAAAGATAAGCTCCTTGCATCGCCGGGTGTTTCTATTGCTCAGTCAGCGCTGATCAATCAGCTTGGCAGATTTTTCCCACTACCTCATCGGATAGTTCCAACGTTGCCTTCTGCTTTTTGTTAGACGCAGGATGAGTCCAAACGATCTCATCATCATTCAGTAAAAATTTTTGCTGAAACAATATTAATCCAAGCTGGCAGGATATTTTGTAATTCATCAATGCTGCATTATGCTGAAGGCCCATCATGTCGCGTTGAGAACGAAAGACCTGTTTAATCTGAAAATCAATTTGTTTTGAGGAAGTACGTTTAATCGAGGACGTATCAAGGAAAGTTTTGGATAACTCATCGCTCGACAGCAAAACCCAATCGTTGGCTTGAGCGGAAAATGATATGCATAAAAGAGCTGTAGACAGAATTTTTTTCATATGATTTTCCAAACCAAGAGCCAATATCAAAAAGCGCGCCCTAAAACAGCGCACTCGCCAATCACGAAAAATGCTCATCTCTGCTTGACGAAAAAGATTGAACCCCGTAGATCCCAAAGATGAATACTCTACCGTACTCGCCGATAAGATCCAGGCCCGATCCCATTGCGTGGAGCACACATGATGTACTCACTGATGTTGACCGAGTTATCCGAAATGCTAAAAACGGCCTCGTCACTCATGGAAATCATGTACCCACCCTTAACTGGTTTGAGTTCTTCATCCAGATCACACAACTTGCCATCCGGGAAGGGCTGGGGATTATAGGCATCAGGCATCCAATTACCCCATAGGCGGATCCGCCTGCGACCATCAACAGAGAAAACCAGAATGGCCAGACTGTCGTGTGTGAACTTGCCATCTACATTTGAATAAATTTTTGCAAGCGCCTGTGCCTCAATTTCAGCCGTACGGGCTCGAACCATCGCTGCACACCGACGCGCAGCCTCTGGGCCAGCAAGCGATTTACCACTGTCATCGGTCATGCAGTAGGGATACCCTGATAAAAAAACACGTTGCGTAGCAAGCAAAAATCCCTTCAGCGGAAAACCGGCATTGACTTGTTTAAATACCTCACCCATCCGCGTATCTGCAGCGTCGAGCTCAGGGCTACTGCAGATGAGTTTTTCCAAGGGACGGCGAGCTTTTCCACAATCAAAACTAGCAGCCGATGTGGCACCAGAAAAGAGCAATAGAGCCCCGGTCAACACAACAGCGCGCAATAACAAAAATCTCATACAAACCCCCTTGAAAAAAATGAAGTTGAATCCCCTACGGGATATACATATTTATAATTTTGAAAACTTTTTTGGAGCCTTCTGGCTTCAAGTAGATCGATCAATCATTGGGTTCCGCGACTTACTTTACCAATCCATAGATGGTAATTCCTGATTATTCTATTGCTGCTCGCCCCGCGCGCGCCTTATGTAATTTTCTGTAGCTATCGAGTAGTCGGTGGTGCCTGTCAAGCCCCTCCAGGCTCATGCTCGTTGGCGTCAAGCCGAAAAAGCGTACGCTACCATCTACAGATCCCAAGACGGTATCCATCCGCGCATTACCGAACATACGGCGGAAGTTAAGCTCGTAGTCGTCCAGCTCTAAATCGTCATCAAGCACCACCTCCAGCACCACATTCAAGGCCTGATAAAACAATTTACGCTCGACCGTGTTGTCGTTGTATTGCAAGAAAGCTCCCACCAAGTCGTGCGCTTCTTCAAGCTGCTGCAATGCGAGATGAATCAGCAGCTTCAGCTCAAGCACGGTCAGCTGTCCCCACTCCGTATTCTCGTCAAATTCGATACCTATCAATGTAGCGATATCAGAATACTCATCCAGCTCATTGTTTTCCAAACGCTCAAGCAGTGCCGCAAGACTGGCATCGTCAAGGCGATGCAAGTTCAGAATGTCAGCGCGAAACAGCAGGGCCTTGTTGGTGTTATCCCAGATCAAATCCTCGACTGGGTAAATTTCCGAATAGCCGGGTACTAAAATACGACAGGCGATGGCACCCAATTGGTCATAGAGGGCTGTATAAACTTCTTTGCCCATACCTTCGAGAATGCCCAATAAAGTCGCGACCTCCTCCGCGTTGGCGTGGTCTCCCTTGCCGGAAAAATCCCACTCGACAAATTCGACATTAGGTTTGGCGCTAAAAAACCGCCAGGACACGATGCCGCTGGAATCAATGAAATGCTCAACAAAATTGTTGGGCTCAGTGACTGCGTTGCTTTCAAAGGTGGGCTGGGGTAAATCATTCAGACCTTCAAAACTCCGCCCTTGCAGTAATTCCGTGAGGCTGCGTTCCAGCGCCACCTCGAAGCTTGGATGCGCACCGAACGAGGCAAAGACACCGCCTGTGCGCGGATTCATCAGGGTGACGCACATCACCGGGTAAACACCGCCCAGCGATGCGTCCTTTACCAGAACAGGAAAGCCCTGCTCTTCCAAACCCTGAATCCCGGCCAAAATACCTGGATACTTCGCCAGCACGTCGTGCGGCACATCAGGCAAGCAGATTTCACCTTCCAGGATTTCACGCTTTACTGCTCGCTCAAAAATCTCAGACAGACATTGCACTTGGGCTTCAGCGAGGGTATTACCGGCACTCATACCATTGCTGACGAAAAGGTTTTCAATCAGATTGGACGGGAAATACACCACCGCGCCATCAGATTGCCGCACAAAGGGTAACGAACAAATACCGCGCTGTACGTTACCGGAGTTGGTATCAGTGAGGTGCGAGCCACGTAATTCGCCATCGGAGTTATAGATCGACAAGCAGTAGTCATCCAAGATCTCAGCCGGCAGCGCATCCTTGGGTCCCGGCTTGAACCAGCGCTCATTAGGGTAATGGACAAACTCTGCATTAGCGATGTCGTCTCCCCAAAAAACGCCAGCGTAGAAATGGTTATTGCTAAGCCGCTCGATGTATTCACCTAGGGCCGAAGCTAGTGCGCTTTCTTTGGTCGATCCTTTGCCATTGGTAAAACACATCGGCGAGTGCGCATCGCGGATATGCAAGGACCAAACATTGGGAATGATATTGCGCCATGAAGCAATTTCAATCTTGATACCTAGGCCCGCCAAGATGCTAGACATATTGGCAATGGTCTGTTCCAGTGGCAGATCTTTGCCAGCGATATACGTATTGGCATCAGAGGACGGCGTAATGCTCAATAACGACTGCGCGTCTGCATCCAGGTTATCAACTTCCTCAATGACAAATTCCGGTCCGGCTTGCACGACTTTTTTAACGCTGCAGCGCTCAATAGCGCGCAAAATACCCCGACGATCGACCTCCGGAATATCCGGCGGCAACTCCACCTGAATCTTGAATATCTGTTGATAGCGGTTTTCCGGATCAACGATATTATTTTGCGACAGGCGGATGTTTTCGGTGGATATATTGCGGGTATCGCAGTACAACTTCACAAAGTAAGCAGCACACAAAGCCGACGACGCCAAAAAATAATCAAAAGGTCCCGGTGCTGATCCATCACCCTTATAGCGGATAGGTTGATCGGCGATTACCGTGAAGTCTTCGAACTTGGCTTCAAGACGCAGTTTGTCTAGAAAGTTGACTTTGATTTCCATAGGGGACTTTTAATATTATTTTCTGGATGAATGTGGCTGCGATAATTTTCGACAACGCTGTCGCAAAAAATTTAAAGCCTTGTTGCGTTTTTACGTTTCAAGAAAATTCGGGGAAACGGCAAATTAGCCTCTGGCTTCAATTTCTCGGAAACGACGTTGGCATTTAGGATGGTCATTCAGTCAAAGCTCCAAGGTTCAGCTGACGTCTTATCACGGAAATTCTCGACCGTAGCGAAATCTTCATTAATCAGATCAATCTTGCGACCAATGCCAGCCAAGACTTCGTCCATGCAGTCACCCATTCGGGCGCCACGTCCCCTCCTGCATCAGCGTCTCACCCTCAAGGCATCCACTTGAGCCAGAAGCTAGGTCTGGCGCCGCGCCAGAGCAGACGGCTCCCACGCCCTTACTTCAAATAGATCAATGACTTGGGTGCACTTTTCATTCTCTGATTTCCATTTTGAAGTGAGAAGTCATTTCCACTCAATATTCCCGAAGTAAAAACAGTATGGAATCTGCTCAACCTGCAAATCCCCTCGCGGTCATCCTACTAAACAGCAGACATCCTGGAAAAAATAACAACGAATATAGTTCATTGAATAGTGCATCTTACACAAAAAAATCGTATGAGAATTCCGTATATTCAGACATCGGTACGGCATCTGCAGATCGCGAGAAAGCCATCTAAATCTGCGGCATCCAAAAAATTTACTGGCCGGTGATAAATCGCCCCTGCAGAGACTTATTTCTGTGGCACGAAGGCAGCGAGGACTAAATGAGCATTCCACAAAGTTCGCAATCCAAAATACGCACTACTCCGGCGGAGGCTCTCCCTGAAGCACAGGCGCCAGCAGTTAGTAATCCCACTATCCGCCACGATGGCGTCAATAGCATTATTGCTTCGATGGTTATTAAAAGCGTATCAAATTTTGCAGAAATTTATAGCAGTAAAAAGAAACCGGATCAAGAACCGATGAAGCAAAAAAATATGCTTCAGACCGTATACACGGAGTATAAAAAACCAATTAATGACTTTCTGACTGTTTTAGGCGGTGCATCATCGGCATCAGTTCGTCCGTTCGTAGGCGCATTTAAATCTGTTTTATTAGGTCATGCCGGAAACAACGCTTATCTGAGTGGACATGATTTCAATCTCTATTCAGGTCCTGTAAACGCGCTTGGTGGCGCCTTTGCCGGGCTATTAAGCTCTGGTCTATTTTTTAAGGACTCGGCATTGAAAACCGGGGCAGACCTCCTCTTAAAAAACATACAATCTGGCATTAAAAATCCAAAAATAGCGCCTATTTTTCGCTTTGATCCCAGTAGCATGGGGAAAGCTTTGCTATCTATAGCGGTGAGCAAACTCACAAGCAAATTGACAGAGAATTCAAAAATTCACAGGCCTGAAAATGCAGGCACAGAAATGACACAATCAGACCAAAAATATGCAAATCAACTTTTTACTGGGATAGCTTACGCTTACACCATGCAAGCAATTATTGGACTTCCCGGCATAAAAGAAGGGCTGGCGGATTTTTTTATACCTAAATTCAAAAGTGAAAAAAATTATGATGAAATGTTAAAAACGGAATCTATTACAACCGATCCAGCCGAGCTTACAAAAATGTTGGCGGAAAAACCAAGGGCAAAATATTTGGCGGAGCGAGCGAAATCAATACGCGTTGAAATTCCACAGCAAATACATATGCTCACAGCTGTCGGACTCATTACCATTGCGACCTATACATTGTTCCATAAAGCAGATGAAGAAAACTCTGGCAACTATGTAAGACAGAAAAATAATCAATAAGAATGGAGAATAATCTTGGAAACTAATCACATGATCTCTGCTTCAAATATGCAAGCAAATTTTCCTGAAGCGTACGCGCCAAGTGACAATGCACAGATTAATTTGCAGGCAGAATTTGATTCCATGATAGGCCGCATCTGTGACTCATTGAATATGCCGACTGCCGATCAAGCCGAAGTGCGTCAAAATCACATGATGTTGATTGACAATGTACTGGTTGCATTTGAGCTTGAAGAGTGGTCCGCTCATGTCAAGATGTGCCTTGATGTGGGCTTGCCCCTTGCAGCACATGAAGAAGAGTTGCATGGACTCCTGCTAGATAGACAAGCGAATTTTCCGGCGCCATTTATGATGGCCATTGCTCGCAATCCCGACTCAAAGAGAATTATGATGATTGCCTTCGCACCTTTGACACTTGATGCCGATTCTGATTATGTGGTGGTGGACGCTCTTACTGCGGCTGTCCTTACAGTTAAAGGATTAAGGGAGGAACTCAGCCTTGGTAGTACTCAGTGAACCACACCCACCCTGCCCAGTGGTCCCGATCTAGATCAGTACCTCCTGATCTATTTTCACAAAATGACTCAAGGTCAGGAATCAGAATTTCTACGAAGCGTTTTAGTATAAAAAATTCACTCCCACTCAAT
>JACCDK010182553.1_pt1 | contig 14862 bp, 7 predicted proteins | sample 7445871 | NCBI WGS metagenome assembly JACCDK01 (sample SAMN15323436, study PRJNA562643) | freshwater metagenome | isolation source: river surface water | place: USA:Blue River Watershed | collected 2017-08-15 | reverse complement strand
TGAATTTGTGAAGGATGTATGGGGTATCTAGGCAAGTATTCTTTGATCCATGAATCGTCCTGAACTCGAAAGATGATTTTTTCGGCTTCCCGAGCCCCTCGAAATAATCCTAAGCTGTGTTTGAAATAATCACTTGGTTGAAAGCAGGGATGAATGCGGGTTTTAAGAGGTACCGTGCTTAAGCGAATAGAGCCTATTCTGTCTAATGCGAACAGCTTAAGTTTATCTACCGAAATTTTTGTCTCCCCTACAGAAATTTCTTGGAACAATAGATACCAGCCGGTATACCAGCCATTATTGTATTCTTTGATAAGCAGGGGTAGGCAAGTAAGCGTTTTTGATTTTGAGGTAGTCGCTAAACCTTTGTGGGAAATTTCAATTAACTGTTTGCCTGAGATCGCGTCTACCAGGAATTTTACGTGTTCAGATCCAGATCTATCCCCTTCATTAATGAGTTCAATAGCCGGCCAGTTTGCTAGTTCTTCGTGTTTTATGAGGTTGCTTTCCAAAGAGAGCGCTCGCAACTTATTCACAATTCCATTACCATTCCCACCCGTAAACAAGTGCTTGTTGAAATCGATGATGGAGGCGATTTGGTCTAATTCCTGTTCTGAAAAGGAAGGGAAGGCACTGATGTCATCCCGGATATAATAAAACCGATTTTCAGCCTTCGAATAGCGAATTAAATCCCCTTCCACATCCTCTAAGCTAGGATATCGTTCGGCTAATTTCTCTTTCAATGCCTTGATGTCGCGGCTGAAACTACGTTCGCTATAGCCCAGCTGGTCAAAGTGTTCCGTGAAATACGTACTCACCGTGGATGTTCGCAACGGAAAGGTCTTCCGAAGAAACAAGTTGTTCAGTTCTTTTAAGCGATCTGTCGTATTCATTTCGAAAAATACAAGATTTCTTATAAATCGCCAACTATTGGCGGACTACTGATGCAATTTTGGGTAAACAAAAACGAAAAAACAATGAAAAATTTCAAAGCATTATTAATCATTCCATTCTTCTTCTACGCGACAGAAGGTTATTTAAAGGCATTCAAAATAGGCGGCACAAGTTTGATGGTTAAAATTTTAGTGTCCATCAATTTTTTAGTTTGTGTGGGATTAGCCATGGCAGATTTTCAGTTTTTTGGGAATTCCGATATGGATGGTATTTACACTCAAATTGCCCTTACCGAATTTATTTATTTGATTTTTGGTGCGGGACTTAATTTTCTGGATGAGTTAGCAGAGAAGACAGAGTCAACTTACTGACCGTTAAATAAATAGTTATAAAATTTCTTTGTTTATTTTAATACTTTTAGTGTTTAGATAGTTACGTGAATAGTTTTAGAAAAGTTCATCGATTATAAACAGTAAAAGAATGAAAAAATTATTAGCCATAATTTTTATTTTAGCAGGCTCATTTGCTTTAAACGCCCAAAACAAGGGCTTCACCTACCAAGCCCTCATCGTTGATAACGTGGGGAAACCGATCGTCTCTAAGTCGATCAAGGTGCAATTTTCCATCATCCCTTCTGCGGCCACAAACGCGCCGGTCTATACGGAAGAACATACGGTGACGACCTCTGAAACTGGGGAAATCAATTTAGTCGTGGGAACTGCGACCACCGTTTCCGTAGGAACAAATCTATCCGCAGTTAACTGGAATGTGGCTGCGATGTATTTAGCTACCAGAGTCGACGTAGGCGATGGTTATAAATCCTTAGGCTCGACTCAGTTGCAGACGGTACCGTATGCGATGAACGCAGCGAATGGGGTGAATATATCAGGATCGAATATTGCTATAGGAGATAAAGCACTTTCTACTAATACGACGGGTGCAGGTAACATTGCGATGGGTGCTGGTACTTTGGAACTAAATACGATTGGAAACAATAATACAGGTATTGGAAGAAATGCCTTGCGCAATAATACGGAGGCGGGTCAAAATACGGCTCTCGGTAGTAATGCTTTATTTAGTAACAATGGAACAGGGATATTCAATGCAGGAAATGGAATCACTTGGAATAATGGTGCTGGGAATACGGCCATAGGTGCAAATTCCTTATTCGATAACACGGTTGGTTCATTCAATACTTCTGTTGGTTCTAATTCATTGAACAGTTTAAAATCAGGAATTAACAATGTGGGTATAGGGGTAGCGACACTCCAAAAAGTGGTCGATCAAGGTGATAATACGGCACTAGGGTCATACAGTTTGTTAAATTCCACGACTTGGGGGTCTACAGCTGTAGGTTCTCATGCCTTGAGAGCTAATACAACTGGTAATGCTAATACGGGAATCGGTACTTATTCAATTTACCTTAATACTACTGGATCTGGCAATACGGGTTTAGGTAATTATGTATTGAGTGCAAATACTACCGGTAATAATAATACAGCATCAGGAAATCAATCGATGAGATCAAATACGACTGGTTCTGGTAATGTGGCGTATGGTAATAATGCGCTTAATACGAACACGACAGGTACCAATAACTCTGTTTTTGGTACTGGTGCGGATGTTGCATCCGCAAACTTAACGAATGCTACAGCGATAGGTAATGGAGCTATCGTGGCAGCTTCTAACTCGATGCAGTTAGGTAATACAGCTGTTACAAGCGTTAGAACAAGCGCGGTTTTAACAGCAGCTGGCTACAGAACTACGAATGGTACATCGTCTCAATATTTAATGGCAGATGGATCAGTAACGACTAGTTCGCCTTCTTCCTCTTCGTCTACTACTGGTATTCCTTACACGGGGGCTAATCAGGCAGTAAATTTAGGACCATATGATTTAACCGTGAATGGATTAACGGTGGGTGTAGGTTCGGGTACGGCTACTTCTTCAACAAATACAACTTTCGGTAAAGGGGCATTGTTTAATAATACTACTGGATACAATAACGTTGGAATTGGTTTAGGTGCATTAGCTGCTAATACAACTGGTGCTGAGAACATTGCTGTGGGTCGTGGATCATTAGCAGCTAATACCGTTGGGGGACAGAATATTGCCTTAGGTACGAATGCAATTAGTACCAACACCAGCGGTGAAAGAAACATCGGTATTGGTTTACAGGCCTTGCAATTAAATACTACAGGTTCTAGCAACGTCGCGATTTCAACAGGTGCATTAAATAATAATACCACTGGATCTTTTAATATCTCGGTCGGAGATAATGCACTTTCAAATAACTTAACTGGAGGCAGTAACACGGCAATGGGATATCAGGCATTGCAATCGAATACGACTGGGTCAAACAATGTTGCTATTGGATTTGAATCCCTAAAATCTTCAACTACTGTGGGTGGTAATGTTGGAGTTGGTAGAGGAACCCTAAGCTCCATAATCAATACCGTTGGTAATACAGCTGTAGGTAACTATGTGTTAAACAGAAGTACTGGAACTAGTAATACGGGTATGGGTACAAATAGTTTATTGAATACAACTACTGGTAGCTTGAATACAAGTATTGGTGCATATTCTATGTCAGCTAATATTACTGGAGGTGGAAATACGTCAGTGGGACATCAAACATTATTGTTAAATACAAGTGGTGATAACAATGCTGTTTTAGGTAATGGGTCTTTATCATTTAATACAGGCGGAAGCAATAATACATCAGTTGGCAGTGGAACCTTAAATACCAATACCACAGGTTCGAACAACACAGCATTAGGTTACAATGCGGATGTTGCATCCGCCAACTTAACGAATGCCACAGCGATTGGTAATGGAGCTATAGTAGCAGCTTCTAATTCGATGCAGTTAGGTAATACATCAGTTACCAGTGTTAGAACAAGTGCGGTTTTAACAGCAGCTGGCTATAGAACTCCTAATGGTACCTCTTCTCAATATTTAATGGCAGATGGATCAGTAACGACTAGTTCGCCTTCTTCCTCTTCATCTACTACTGGAATACCTTACACGGGTGCAAATCAAGCGGTGAATTTAGGGGCTTATAATCTAACAGTTAATGGTATTTCTGTAGGTGTTGGTGCTGGTACGGCTTCGGCTACTAACAACTTGGCAATTGGCCAATCTGTTTTGGCAAGTAATACAACAGGAAGTAATAACGTAGCGATTGGTAGTTCAGCTTTAGCAGCAAATACGTCGGGTACAGAGAACGTAGCCATTGGTTTAAGAGCATTAGCTACCAATACAACAGCTACAGTGAATACGGCAGTAGGTTGGAAGGCCTTAGAGGCGAATAATGGTTTTGCAAATACGGCAGTAGGTAGTACCACATTGATGTCAAACACGAGTGGTAATGTGAATATTGCGATGGGTAGTGGAGCTTTGGAATTAAATTCAACAGGTAGTTCGAACGTAGGTTTAGGCGCAGATGCCTTACATTATAATACAACAGGTACTGATAATACCGGCGTAGGATATAAAGCATTGGAAGATAATACGACAGGTAGTGAAAACACGGCGTTAGGTGAGTATGCGTTAGAAACTAATAAAGCAAATACCAGATCCTTAGCCGTGGGTTACAAGGCCATGCAATTTGCCGATAATAGAACTACTGGAAGAATAACTTACAATACCGCTGTCGGTTATGAAGCTATGAAGGGTAGTTCCACTCCTGCTAATAATACTGGGGCAAACAACACGGCTTTAGGCTATCAAGCCCTTTTCCAGAATACGACAGGGTATCAGAATACAGCCCTTGGAATAGGTACCTTAATAAGTAATTTATCTGGTTCTGATAACACGGCAGTAGGGGGGGATGTATTAACAGCCAATACGAGTGGTGATGCAAACGTGGCTGTTGGAACTGCAGCATTACGTATGAATACGACGGCAGGTCATAATACAGCAGTTGGATATTATGCTCTGTCTTCTAGTGTTATAGGTGCACGAAACAACTCATTTGGCTCAAGAAACTTGCGTTATAATACGGGTTCAGATAACAACTCTTTTGGAGAGCAAGCGCTTTACTCAAATAGCGGAAACGGAAACTTAGCTTTTGGAAATGGTGCTATGTATGGAAATACCACAGGTGAATTGAACGTGGCAATAGGACATGGAGCTTTTGCGCGAAATTTATCTGGAAATAATAATATCGCAATAGGTGCTTATGCTGGCGAAAAAATAGCTGATACTCAAACTCAAAATCTTTTGGCAAATAATTCCGTTTATATTGGATATGCAGCCTACCCTAAAGCATCAGGAGAAACGAATCAAATCGTTATAGGCCATAGAGCAGTTGGTCGTGGTTCTAACACGATTCAACTCGGTAATACATCCATTACAGAAGTAAACACGAGCGGTAAAGTCATCGCTGGCGGAGGCTTTGTCCCAGGTAAATATACGGCAGCTCAAAGAGATGCAATCCTTAACCCTGACCAGGGTCTGATGATCTATTGTACTAACTGTGGACCTGTAGGAGAAGTTGAAATATTTAACGGTAATGAGTGGAGGGCTTTCACTGGAGCTAATACCGCAGCCGTAATTACCGATGTTACGAATGGATTAGTAGCTAGTTTCCCTTTAAATGGATCTACTTCTGGATCTTCATTTACCACAGGTACTTTATTAAGTTCAGTAACCTATAATATGACGAACGCCTGGAGTGCTACATTAGCAGCTACGGATCCAAGTAAGACGTATAGACTTGTGGTTAATGGTACATGGGGTATTGCTAATAATAGAGCCCATAGAGATGCAGCTTATGATGTAGGTAGTAATAACACTATTGGTTCCTCAGGTACTCCAGTAGCCAATAGAGGTTGTGATGCGAACTGGTCATTTAATGGATCATGTCCACCGCCAGTTCCCAACTCACCTGCAGGTTATGCGGCTAATAATACCTACGAATATATAATTACAGGTAAAGCAGGTGGTTATGCCATTGCATTCTCAGATGGTGGCTATAGTGATAATACGGGTTCGTTAACTTTTAAATTATATGAGTTAAATGAGACTCCAATTTCTGGTACTACCAATGGAACTGTAACCTATACCACCAATAGAAAGGGTACAGCTAATTCAGCCATGCAAGGAGGTACTGGATATATTACTGCTGCATCTAGCATCTTCCAATTTACTAGAACACAAGCCTTTACTGTTTCAGTTTGGTTTACAGCGGATAATGTAACCTCTTCAGGTAGATTATTATCTACGGAGAATCCAGAAGGAAACTTTAGAATTAGTAAGTACAACACAGGTAGAATGGCGGTTCAGTTTGGTGATTACCAGGAAACTGAAGTCACAACTGGAGAATGGCATCATTTAGTTTACACGTACAATAACCGGACGGAGAGAGTATACATCGATAATGTTTTAGTAAGCACTAATACGGACGCTGAAACAGAAGCATTGAATTATGGTGCTCCATTTACGATTGGTGCGAAGGCTTCTTCAGCATTTGATAGATGGGCGGGTAAAATTGATGATGTGAGAGTATATAATAGAGCGTTAGTTCCATCGGAAATAAGCATCTTGTTTAACCAATAAAAATATGAAAAGAGTCGTTTTATTTTTGATTTTTTGGATGGTATCGTTTGCCGTATTGTCCCAAAACAAGGGCTTCAGCTACCAAGCCCTCATTGTTGATAATGCAGGGAAACCTATTATTTCGAAGTCGGTTAAGATACAATTTTCTATCATACCTACTGCGGTAACCAATACCCCAGTTTACTCAGAGGAACACACGGTGACGACCTCAGAAACGGGGGAAATCAATTTGGTGGTGGGGACTGCGACTTCGGTTTTGGTAGGAACTAATCTATCTGCAGTTAACTGGAATGTTAATCCCATGTTTTTGTCTACCAGAGTAGATGTGGGAGATGGCTTTAAATCGCTAGGTGCAACTCAGCTTCAGACTGTCCCTTATGCATTGTATGCGGAGAATGGTGCTAGTATTTTGAGAAATGGAAATGTAGGAATTGGTTCCGAAGTCCTATCTAAAAATACCACTGGTTCCCTTAATAATTCAATAGGATCTTTTTCCTTAAATAGTAATACCATCGGAAATAATAACATTGCGATTGGGTTATACTCTCTACAGAGTAATGATGAGGGTTCGCACAACGTAGCTATTGGATCTTATGCTCTGCAAAAAAATAAGGTTTCTACTCCAGGTAGTTTAGGCGGTCCAGGATTTCAAAATGTGGCCATCGGAGCTTGGGCATTACAGAATGCCATTGCTAATAGTAATGTCGCAGTAGGAGCGCAGGTTTTACAAAATTTAACTTCTGGCTCCGCTAATACTGGTCTTGGTGAACATGCTATGAGAGCTCTAGTAACAGGTAGCTCGAATGTCTCTGTTGGTTATATGAGTTTGATCAATGCTGGTGCTAATGTATCAGATGCTGTAATGATTGGTAGGTCCGCAGGTGAATCATTAAAGACTGGATCGAATGTTGGAGTCGGGAATTATGCATTAGCAACGACCACCACGGGAACTGGAAATGTAGCTTTGGGTAATACTAATCTATTAAATAATTCAACCGGAAATAGTAACTCTGCTATAGGACATGCTGCACTTTATGCAAACAGAACAGGAAGTAATAATTCAGCTTTGGGTTTAGATGCCTTGAAAGATAATACAACAGGCACCAATAATCTTGCAGTAGGAAAAGGAGCAGGCGTCGGAATAATCACTGGTTCAAATAATAGTTTTTTAGGCACCAACTCAAATTCCAGCTCAGGTACCATTTCAAACTCCACCGCAATTGGTTATGAAGCACAAGTAACTGGTAGCAATCAAATTCAACTTGGTAATTCAGCTGTTACTGATGTTAGAACAAGTGGAGCTGTGACTGCGGCTGGATTTAAAGTGCCTAACGGTACCTCGGCTCAATATTTACGAGCAGATGGAACGGTTACCACTTCTGTTACAGCAGGTGTTCCATATTCAGGGGCTAGTCAAGCAACGGATTTAGGGCCTTTTGATCTCAAGGTGAATGGATTAACTGTGGGTGTGGGGTCTGCAACCATTTCTGAAACCTTTAGCACAGCCCTTGGATTTAACGCTTTACGTAATAATAGTAATGGACAATTGAATGTTGCAATAGGAAACGAAGCGTTATCCGCAAATTTATCTGGCTCATATAATACAGCAATTGGTCGCCAAAGCTTACATGCAAATAATGGAAATTCAGGTTCAACTGCAATCGGTTTTGAGGCAATGAGAAATTTAGATAATAGAACTTCTGGTAGATTAACTGGTAATACAGCAGTCGGATTTTTAGCGTTTACTGGAGGAGCTGGAACCATTGCAAATAATACAGGAATAAACAATACAGCAATTGGCTCATCAAGTTTAGCAAATACCACAAGTGGCAGTAGTAATACCGCTTTAGGAGAAGGTGCATTACAACTAAATAGTCAAGGTAATGAAAATATTGCAGTAGGTAGGGATGCACTTTACAATAATAAAGGAAACTCAAACTCAGTTGCCATCGGTAATTATTCCATGTTTTATGCGGATGATAGAGTAACTGGTAGAATTGCTGGAAACACGGCCGTTGGATTCGAGTCCCTAAGGGGAAGTACAACTCCAGCTAATAACACAGGGATCAACAACTCAGTTTTAGGTTATCAAGCATTAAACTTCAACTCAACAGGAAGCAATAACACTGCCACTGGTCATCAAGTTATGTATGCAAATACAACTGGAAGTGACAATACAGCGATGGGAGCATGGGCACTAGATGGGAATACGACGGGTAGTAGTAACTCTGCTTTTGGTAAACATGCCTTACAGTCAAGCACTACCGGTATTCATAATACTGCATTAGGAACTGAAGCATTGTTTACATCCACCACAGCTAATTACAATACAGCTGTAGGTTCCTACGCATTAAGGTCCACAACAACAGGTTCTGATAATGTTTCTGTAGGTTATGCTTCGATGTATTCGAATACAACTGGTATTCAAAATAGCGCGATAGGTTTTGGAGCATTATCGGCAAATACGACTGGAAGTAGAAATAGTTCTTTAGGTTGGTATTCATTAAATGCTAATACAACTGGAGGTGATAATGTGGCTATCGGTCAAGATGCTTTGTTATTAAACACCACAGGATCAGGTAATATTGCAATAGGTACAGATGCCTTAAATACCAATACCACTTTAGGTAATTTAGTAGCCGTAGGTTACCAAGCACTAATGAGTGTTACCACAGGATTCGCAAATACCGCAATAGGTACAGGGGCGCTAAAAGCCACAACAACCGGCGATAGAAATACAGCTCTAGGTATGTGGGCAATGCTAACTAATACAACAGGTCGTTACAATACTGCTTTAGGTAATGAAGCATTAAGGGCAAATACTTCCGGCGAAAGGAATACTACAGTAGGTATGAATTCCATGTTGAGAAACACGACAGGAGGGCTTAATACAGTCTTGGGTTTTTATGCCTTGAAAGAAAATACCACAGGTAGTGCAAACGTAGCAGTGGGTGATGAGTCTCTATCTGCAAATACAACTGGTTTTGGTAACGTTGCTTTAGGAACTCAAGCCCTTTTGGCAAATACAACGGGAGTTGTCAATGTAGCTTTAGGTAATCAATCCTTATTATCAAATACAGCTTCGAGTAGTAATGTTGCTATTGGACACCAAGCCATGAAAAACTTTAATTCGATAGGCACTGGATATAATAGCGGTGTTGGAGAAGGTTCTTTAATTTCTTTAACTACGGGGCATAGTAATGATGGCCAGGGGGTTTATACTTTACAAAATTTAACGGTTGGATCTAACAATATTGCGATGGGTAGAGACGCTGGTAAGACCTTAATCACCGGCGCAAGTAATGTATTCTTGGGTGCATATAGTGATGCTGCATCTTCAGCTATTATGAATTCAGTAGCCATCGGCGCATCTGCCTCCGTTTCTTCCTCTAACACTGTGTCTTTAGGCTCGTCTACTACGACGAAGTTTGTGTTTGGAATTCCTACGACAACGAACTCAGGGTATGCCTTGCAGGTGGGAAGCACAACCTCGAATGGTAATGGTGCGTATTTAACGAATGGAGGTACCTGGACCGATGCTTCTAGTCGCGAGTTTAAGGAGAATTTTGAGGATATTAACGAAGAGGAGCTTCTGTCAAAAGTAGAAAAATTAGACATCAAAAAGTGGAACTATAAGGGCACCGACGAAGTGCACATAGGGCCGATTGCTGAGGATTTCAAAGCACTTTTTGAATTAGGGGTGAAAAATGATAACCAGCATATTTCTACGTTAGATGGTAACGGTATTGCCTTGAAGTCTGTCCAAATTTTGAACAAAAAAGTGGGCGAGAAAGACAAGCAAATCGACGAGTTAAAAGAACGAATTAGAAAGTTAGAGTCCTTAGTTGAAACATTATTGGAGTCTAAAAAATAAGCATATGAGAGCACTATTAAAACTATTCTTACTGCTGATTTTACTGCCCGGGGCTATCTATGGCCAGAGTATTAAAAAACAGGTGATCGCAGTGGGGGAGACGACCACCAGCGAGAATAAGGTACTCAAGTCAACCATTGGGCAAACGGCTGCAGGAAATTTTCAAGCTGAAGGTTTCCGAGTGAAGGTGGGTTACCGGGTTTTGGCACCGGTCATTCCTTTGGTCACCCTTTCGACTAGCGCAACGACGGTGGAAGAGGGTAAATCGATGACCCTTAAAGTTTCGCTAGATAAGCCTAGCTATGAGAATGTGACAGTAGATATTCGTCTTGCAGGTACAACGACGAAAATCACAGATTATACCTGGCAACGCGGTAATGCGGCAAACGAAGAACGTATCACCATTGCGGCGGGAGATACAGTTTCTACACTCACATTAACAGCGATAGATGATGCTTTAGTAGAAGGAGACGAAACGATTATCGTGTCAATTTCTGCCATCTCTAAAGCGGAGGCGGATTTAACCAAGACTTACACGGTTAACCTTATTGATAACGATTTCAATGATACCGATATGGATGGTGTGAAAGATAATTTGGATAAATGTCCTAACACAAATTTCGGTGCTATCGTCGATATGAACGGTTGCGAGATCTTCAATTTATCGAGATTTAATTACGCAATTTCAGCCACCTCCACAACGTGCGTTGGTACTGCCACAGGTTCATTAAGGGCGGTATTAGCAGCTAAGAATTATACTTATATTGTGGAAACGAAGGGTCCAGATGGATTTAAGAAGACGGAAGCCTTTGATGCTTCGAATGCGCCTTCTTACAACCTAACTGGATTAGCAAAAGGCGTATATACTGTTTGCTTTACGATTGCTTCACAGCCTGGTTATGAGCAATGCTTTGACCTGACAGTAGGTGAACCAGCGGCCTTGAAAACGACAAGTTTCTTAGATCCGAATACCAACGTATTGAAGCTAGATCTTTCAGGATCTGACAAATACATCGTTACGATTAATGGGGTTTCAGAAACTGTGAAAACATCGAGCTATAGCAAGCTATTAGGCACTGGTTTGAATACGGTAACTGTCAGCACTGATTTAGGATGTCAAGGTTTAATTACGGAAGAGATCTTCATCTCTGAAGAAGTATTGACTTACCCTAACCCGACTACAGGAATGGTTAATTTATATATTCCAGGAACGGATTCGCAGGTTCAAGTTTCGCTTAACTCGATGAATGCAACCTTCTTGAATGAGACCAAAGAAGTTAAAGCAAACCGCGAGGTTGATGTCGATTTAACCCAAATGCCAGCCGGATCTTATGTGATTCAAGTGCTTGGTAATCACGTACGTAAAACGATGAAAATTGTTAAACAATAAGAATGATGAAAAGGTATTGTATATATTTACTGATTATTTGTGGTTTGATTTCATGCGCGCAGCCTGTTGATCCTGCCCCTACACCTACGCCACCACCTACACCTACGGTGAACAACCCTGGGGTAGCTGCGTTAAGTAGTCCTGCAAAAAATAAGACTTGCGAAGATGGGACTAATGTAACAACTAATTCGGCAGAAGTCACCTTTACCTGGGCTGCTTCTACTAATACTGAGTCGTATGACTTAGTGATTACGGATTTAAACACGAATGTGGCTATTACCCAAGCGGGTTTAACAGCAACGACTAGAAAAGTCACTTTGACCAAGGCTGTGCCTTATTCTTGGAGAGTCATTTCTAAGTCAACGAAGACGACAAATACATCGACTAGCGAGACTTGGAATTTTCATTTAGCTGGAGGAATAAGTAATTTTGCTCCATTCCCAGCGGTAATACTGACACCTAAGACCGGAATAGTTGCTGCAACGAATGGAAAGGTGAAACTAGTCTGGGAAGGAATAGATCCGGAGAATGATGCCTTAGTGTACACTGTTTTTATAGATAAAGTAGATGGAAAGCAAGATCCGCCAGCGGCACAAAAAAATATTACAGCTAATTCGATTGACGTCTCAGTTGAAGTGGGGCAAGTTTATTATTGGCGAATAAAAACTTCAGATGCTCAAAACTCGTCATACACAACAGTGTTTCAATTTAAAGTACAATAATTATGAAAAAATACCTTGTTCTATTTTTTGCCTCGATTACTTTGCTGTCTAGTTGTAAAGTAGAGGATTTATTAAATCCGGCGGTGATCGTGACGAAAAAGCCTACCGACATAACAGGTAGTTCAGCTACTTTGAACGGAAACTTAGTGAGTTTATCCACCACAGGAACCGGTACTGCGAATGCAGAAAGAGGATTTATTTATACAAATCTGAGCATGACACCTACTTTGTCGGATAATAAGATTGCTGTAGGTTCTGGATTGGGTGAATACAGTTATCTTTTGCAAAATTTAAAGCCTAATACGACTTATTATTATATGGCTTACAGCTTAAATTCGAATAATTCTCCTTCTTTTGGAATGGTGGAGACCTTTAAAACTCTCGATTTAAAAGTTCCCACTGCTACTAAAGTGGATGTAACAAAACTAGGTTTAACTTCTGCGACCTTTACTTCCTCTATCAGCGATGATGGTGGCGCAGCCATCACAGAACGCGGCTTTGTCTACTCGACAACAGCTAATCCTACTACAGCAAGAACTAAAGTAACCTCGGGTTCAGGAAAAGGAGAATTTACCGCTACAGTGACAAACTTAGTCAAAGCGACCACCTATTACATTCGATCTTATGCGATAAATTCGAAGGGAACATCTTATGGAATTGAGAGCAGTTTTACGACTCCTAACAACTATGCTTTGACCACTACATTTACAGATGTGGCTTCCATGCCGTCTCCAATATTAGTGAGTGCAAAATTAACTGGCGCAGGAACCTCACCGGTGAAAGAATATGGTGTATTGTATGGTGTTTCGCCAAACCTAACTCCCGCTAATTCGACTAATGTGAACACGAATGGGGCTGCACCAGGCTTTAATCCAGCAAATCAAGGGGGGTATATGACACCTTCATTGAATAATGCGAAGATTACATCTCCAGTTAAATCGGATGGGTCTTTTGACGTGATTATTCAATACTTGCTAGGTGGGAGAGTGTATTACGCCCGTTCTTATGTGGTTTTAGAGAACAACGAAGTTATCTATGGTAATCAGGTGACTATTCCAGCTCGTACGTATGTGAGAGATCCTGCGCGTTTTGACTTTGCAAACGTATTTTATAAGTCATCTTATGCGTTGTTCGATCTTTTGACTGATGAGGTAATTACACCTAATTCATCAGGTAACTATGATATTTGGTATTCATCAAACGAAGATGTGAGACCTTATCAAAAGACCTTAACGAAAGCGCAATTGTCCTCTTTCTTGTTCTACAAGTTCAAGAATAAAGAAAACTGCCAACGTTGGTGTGATTTGAAAAGCGGAAAAATTAAGCCATAAAAAAAGCCCCCTAAATCTAGGGGGCTTTTTTTGAACCTTATTTTTTATCTTCTCTTAAAGTATTTTTTGATATTTAAGATATCGCCTATACTCTTTTTCTTCTTATAATACGTAGGGCGATCATCCTTCACTAAGCGGTATTTCAATACGATTTCGTGCGTTTGATTAGATACCTGATTAATTTCAGTAGTCGGCATCTCGTATAAGTAACCTAGGTAGATTTTGGGATTAAAATTAACTCCTAGGTTTGCACTGTAGCTATTCAAGCTACGGTAGCCTAAACCAAATTCTACTAGCTTATTCATAGTCGCAGTGACGTTTACTTCCCACGAGTTAGGTACATCAGCTCCCAGGCGAATTAAGGCGCTAGGATTCAAGGAAATGGCCTCATTTACGTCATATTTTCCACCCAAAATGGTATACAACATGGTCACGTCTTTGTGCGTTCCTTCATAGATACCATAGTCATTCCAAATCATGCGTGGTTGAGATACCCCAAAATACAGGGCATCGTTCTTTTTCGCAAAACGAAGTCCCCAGCCAAAATTCGCCTTAATTCCCGTGGAGAAATTTTGGTTAAAGGAAGGGTCACTCTTGTCTCTCAAACTTAATCCAGCAAAGTCCAAACTCAAGTTTGAAACACCCGCACGGATACCACCAGAGAAACCCCAGGTATCATTTAATTTCACATGATAAGCGAAGTCTCCACTGACGTAGATTGACTTAACCGGCCCCGCTTGGTCATAGAGTAGAGTAAAGCCGGAGCCTTTTTGCTTATAGGCTTTGAAATTCCCAAAAACACCCACCGTCTTAGGTGCTCCCGCAATCTCCATCCATTGGTTGCGGTGCGTTAAACTCAATTCGGAGTTTTCAACTGCACCGTTAAATGCTGGATTAATTACTTGTGGATAAGCCCTAAATAGGGAGAATCCAGGATCTATTTGGGCAAAGGCCTGTTGACTAGTTACAAAAACGAGCAAGCAAAGGCTAAATATGCTGAATATAATGTTTGTCTTTTTCATGTCTATTGTCCTTTCAAGCGATTAATGTAAACGTAATTAGTAACCGTTGGTTTCTCACCAAAGAAGTCTA
>JACCDK011724458.1_pt1 | contig 14863 bp, 13 predicted proteins | sample 7445871 | NCBI WGS metagenome assembly JACCDK01 (sample SAMN15323436, study PRJNA562643) | freshwater metagenome | isolation source: river surface water | place: USA:Blue River Watershed | collected 2017-08-15 | reverse complement strand
GGTTCGCGATACTCCATCGTTTTGGAAAAAATTAGTTCAAGGCCGATAAAATTTAACCAATTACTTGCAAAAGTAATGTTGGATTTGTTCCTTAAAAATGCGTGGCTCGTCTTGCAGCCATTTTCGGTATGGGTTAAAGGCTGCGTAGTGATTCGGGAAGTCATCTAACACTTGTGAGGCGATCTCGCCAAACTCAGAGATAAATTGGGGCGAACTCGAATCCAATTTATATTGGTTGGGAATCGGTAAATCAATCGCATTGCCGGCTGAGCCAAGTCGACCGGTAATGAGGCAGCAGCCGTGCATCGCCGCCTCGCGTGGCATGCGATCGCGCCCTGGGTGATGGCCAAAATCAATGTAGAGTTTTGCAGCATAGAGCTTTTCTGATAATTGCTCGCGATTCAAGCCCTTTAGGGGTAAAAATTGCCACTGAGGAAAAGCTTCAATAAGTCTTCGCGATACGCGCCATCCCTTGGTGGGGTTATAGAGGATGAGATCCTGTTTATGGTCGATGCGGTCTAAATAGCGATCCGTTAAGAAATCCTCATTAATGGAATCGATTAAAGGAATTGGCTCAATTTCACAGGAGCGCAGGTATTGTGAGGAGTGCTCTGTCTGGGAGAAGTGCAGCAGGGTTTTGAGGGCTCGTGCACCTCCCCAGGGTCTACGCCCCTGAATCACCCTCTTCATATACCGAATCTTGTCATATAGGGGAGAGACATGGCGGCGCTCTAAAAAGTTCTCTAGAGATAACCACCAGAGTGCCGCCTGGGCGTGTTTTACTTTTAAGGCCAACATGGGGTCTACTTCCGGGAAGATCATGAGATTATCTGACACGTCCTCGTAGGGAGCCGATTGGGTCTGGTAGCGCTCGTAGGGCTTCGGCGCATTGGCCGTTTGATAAAATGGCAAATAGCACATATAGGCTGGTAGTCCCAGGCTATTCATGTGGGCACACAGTTGATGTAGGGCTTCAGGACCCCCTGTGACTGCACCTGCAGGGCAAATGATTAAGATTTTTTTGTAATGAGTCATCAGGATAAATAATAAGCGTTCGGTTAAACACTTTTGATAGAGTTTTTATAAAATCTCCACGTATCCTCGCACATTCTGTCTATGTCATGCTTGCCTGACCAACCTAAGACATTACGAGCTAGCTGAGAATTTGCATAATAAATAGGAAGATCACCCGGTCGACGACCAACAAATTGATAAGGAATTTTGATGCCGTTAATTTTTTCAAAGGTTTTCACTACATCCAAAACACTGTAGGGTTTTTCGTTGCCCAAATTCACTGTCAAAATGCCACTATTTTTTTCCAAGTACTCCATCGCTAACAGATGCCCATTGGCTAAATCTTCTACATGAATATAATCACGCATACCGGTACCGTCATGAGTATCGTAGTCATTACCATAAATCTTTAAAAATGGTAGTTTTCCTTCAGCAACTTGACAGATATAAGGCATCAAGTTGTTTGGAGTGCCCAGAGGGTCTTCGCCAATCAATCCACTAATGTGTGCGCCAACTGGATTGAAGTAACGCAGACAAACTGCCTTGAATAAAGGATCTGCCCAAGAAAAATCACTAATAATTCTTTCAACTATTAATTTGGTTTTACCATACACGTTAATAGGATTAGTTGGCAAGTCCTCGCTGTACTGATCTAGATCGTGAGCTCCATATACAGTTGCAGATGAAGAAAAAATTAATTTACGAACATGCGCTCTAGCCATCTCCATCATCAAAGAAATGGCACCATTCACATTGAAATCATAATATTCTAAGGGATTAGATTGAGACTCTGCTACAGACTTTAGACCAGCAAAATGGATTACACTATCAATGGAATGCTCATAAAATATTTTCTTTAAGAGAGATGTATCACGGATATCCCCTTTAAAAAATAATGGCTTTCGTTCCGTGATTAGTAAAATTTTTTGCAAAACATTTTCTTTACAGTTGTGCAAATTATCCAAAACAATAACATTGTATTGTTGTTGCAAAAGAGAAGTAACTGTATGGGAACCAATATAACCAATGCCTCCGGTTACCAATATGTTTTTCATTTTGTTTGAAGTGTGTGATTTATCAAAGGGAATAATATTAAAACTTTTAAATGCATAATTTATCAGGTAATGTCTCTAATCGCTATCAAAGAATGTTATTTTAAGTCAAATACTAAGAAATAAATTTAGGCACATGATGAAAGCACTCAACTATAGAATCAATTTTAGGTATCTCCTTCTAATTTATGATTCAATTGATTTTTAGTTAGCTCACTTTAATTAAATTGATATGAGTTTAGTCATCCCAGTTATTCTTTGCGGTGGGTCTGGAACTAGGCTATGGCCGCTTTCGCGTGCAGAATTTCCAAAGCAATTTTTGGCGTTACCCAATTCAGCCAGTCAACTAAGTCTTTTGCAGCAGGCTGTTGCTCGAGTTAATACTCTTAGTGACGTTGATCAAGTCAGAAATAATATTAATTTTGGTCCAACAATAATTACTACAAATGAAGAGCATCGTTTTTTGGTTACTGATCAATTACGCGAGATTACCTCAATCAATACAACTGTATTGTTGGAACCTGTAGCAAAAAATACCGCACCAGCATTATCCCTAGCGGCACTTCACTCTTCTCAATCATTAAGTGCAGATCCAATTCTGGTAATCACGCCCGCTGATCAAATTATTGAAAATCATGAAGTTTTCTCCAAAGCCTTGCTTAACTGCATTCATGTTGTCGAAGAGGGTATGAACGTAATTGCTCTTATGGGAATTACACCAAAATCAGCTGAAACGGGATACGGATATATCAAGTATGTTGGTTCCAAGGATTTAAATAATTCTTATCCCGTTGATTGCTTTGTTGAAAAACCTGATATGAAAAATGCACAAAATTTTCTTGAAGATGGTCATTATCTTTGGAACTCAGGAATCTTTGTATTACGTGCAAGTACCTGGCTTTCTGCTTTGCAACACTTTCAATCAAATTTATTACATTTGTCGCAACAAGCTTGGTTAAATAGATCGGAAGATACGATAAACCAATATCGATTTATCCGCCCCGGTAACAAAGAATTTCAGGAAATTCCATGTTTATCAATTGATCATGCAGTTATTGAAAAATGTCCAGGCTCGAGATTTCCTGTTAGGGTAATTGAGCTTGATGCTGGCTGGAGTGATCTTGGTGCGTGGGAGGCGGTTTGGCAGGTTGGTAGAAAAGACGCAGATAAAAATGTTGTCTCTGGAGAAGTAGTGCTATATGACTCAAGAAATTGCCTCGTTCACTCCAGTGATCGTTTAGTGAGTGCAGTGGGCTTAGAAAATATCATTATTGTTGAAACGTCTGATGCATTGCTTGTGGCAAACAAAGCCCGCAGTCAAGATATTAAAACAATCGTTGCACAATTAGATTTAAAAAATAATCAGTTAAAGGATTTTCATCGCAAAGTTTATAGGCCTTGGGGTTGGTACGACTGTATCGATCAGGGGGAGGGCTTTAAAATAAAGCGAATACAGGTCAAGCCTGGGGCCAGCCTATCTTTACAAAAACATAATTACCGTGCTGAACATTGGGTTGTTGTAAAAGGAGTTGCAGAAATTATAAATGGAGATCAAGTTATAACTCTAACTGCAAACCAAAGTACTTACATACCAGAAGGACAAATGCATCGATTGACCAATTCTGGAACTATCCCCCTGGAAATTATTGAGGTGCAGTCTGGTAATTACTTGGGCGAGGATGATATTGTGCGCGTGGATGATATTTACGGAAGAAGTTAATTCAAATGACTGCACATCAAAAAGTAGCGTTAATTACTGGCATTACTGGTCAAGATGGCTCTTATTTGGCTGAATTTTTATTAGAAAAAGGCTACATCGTTCACGGCATTAAGCGCAGAGCCTCTTCTTTTAATACTGATCGCATTGATCATTTATATCAAGACCCTCATGTAAATCACCGAGACCTCATATTGCACTATGGTGACTTAACTGACACTAGCAATTTAGTTAGAATCATTAAGGAATGTCAGCCCGACGAGATTTATAACTTGGGCGCACAAAGTCATGTGGCGGTCTCTTTTGAATCCCCTGAATATACGGCCGATGTGGATGCAATCGGCCCATTGCGAATCCTTGAGGCCATACGGATCTTGGGGTTAGAGAAAAAAACCCGTTTTTATCAAGCCTCTACCTCTGAGCTTTATGGATTGGTGCAAGAGACCCCCCAAAAAGAAACTACCCCGTTTTATCCAAGAAGTCCTTATGCGGCAGCCAAGCTTTATGCCTATTGGATTACCGTTAACTATCGTGAGGCTTATGGGATATATGCTTGTAATGGCATCTTATTCAATCATGAATCCAAGCGCCGCGGTGAAACTTTTGTCACTCGTAAGATCACTCGTGGCTTGGCAAATATTGCGCAAGGCCTTGAGAAATGTTTGTATATGGGCAATATCGATGCCCTGCGTGATTGGGGTCACGCAAAAGATTACGTGCGGATGCAATGGTTAATGCTACAGCAAGAAAAGCCCGAAGATTTTGTAATTGCAACTGGTTTTCAGTGTACGGTTCGTGAATTTATTATTCGAAGTGCTAAAGAGTTAGGCATTACCCTTGAGTTTGAGGGCCTTGCAGAAAAAGAAAGAGCCATTGTAATTTCAGTCCAAGGTGATGCTGCGCCGGCACTTAGGGTTGGGGATGTGATCATGCAAATTGACCCGCATTATTACAGGCCAACTGAAGTAGAAACTCTTTTGGGGGATCCCTCAAGGGCAAAGCAAAAATTGGGTTGGAGCCCAGAGATTACTTTAGATCAAATGATTGTAGAAATGGTAACGAATGACCTTGATCAAGCCAAACAACATGCTTTGCTTAATAAACATGGGTACGAAGTGGTTGTAGGAAAAGAGCGCTAATCTTCAGATCATGGAATTAAGTTTGCATAAAAAAATATCCAACACTAAAGAGCCTAAAATCTTTGTGGCAGGACATCGCGGCATGGTTGGTTCTGCAATTATTAGGGCGCTTCAGTCAAAAGGTTATAAAAAGATTGTTACGAGATCTCATGCAGAATTAGATTTAACAAACCAGGCGGACGTGAAAGCTTTTTTTGAGCAAGAGAGACCCGATCAAGTTTATTTGGCTGCTGCAAAAGTCGGCGGAATTCATGCGAATAATACTTTGCCTGCAGAATTTATTTATGAAAACTTGATGATTGAGTCTAATGTCATTCACCAAGCATTCAAGAGTGGTGTAAAAAAATTACTGTTTTTAGGCTCTAGTTGCATTTATCCAAAGTTTGCGCCTCAACCCATGAGTGAGGATGCTCTTTTGACGGGAAAGCTTGAATCAACGAATGAGCCATATGCAATTGCCAAGATTGCTGGAATTAAATTATGCGAGAGTTACAACAGGCAATATGGATCAACACACAATATAGATTATCGATCAGTCATGCCTACGAATTTGTATGGACCAGGTGATAACTATCACCCCGAGAACAGCCATGTTATTCCCGGATTAATCAGAAGATTTCATGAGGCAAAAATTAAAAATCAGAAGCATGTGGTTGTTTGGGGCGACGGTAGTCCCTTAAGGGAGTTTTTGTATGTAGATGATATGGCTGATGCCTGTGTCTTTATAATGAACTTGGAACCTAAAACTTATAAACAAAAAATTGACTTTATGTGTGAGCATGTCAATATTGGAACTGGGGTTGATATAAGGATTGCGGATTTGGCAAAAATTATTGCAAAGGTGGTGGGGTATAAAGGCGATATTGTGTTTGATGCTACTCGGCCAAATGGCGCCCCTAGAAAATTGATGTCCTCAAAATTAATTCAAGAACTTGGGTGGAAATTTAAATCCGATCTTTCTTTAGGACTTGAAAAAACTTATTCTGATTACCTCTCTAGCACTCTTTAGCGTTCTTAGTCAAGAATGACTAGTGTTGTGCTAGTATTTCCATGCTTATTGAAAAATTCCTGTGCTCATCGTGAAAGCGCTTTTCTTTTTTGAAGATCAAAGATTGATTGTGTATTAATGCTTAAAAATTCCTCAATACTAATTACTGGCGGCACAGGTTCTTTTGGCCATACATTTGTTCCTATGACTTTGGCTAGATACAACCCTACTCGCCTTGTCATTTTCTCCAGGGATGAGATGAAGCAATGGGAGATGGCTAAGCTATATGGAGATGATGATCGAGTTCGTTTTTTTATTGGCGACGTTCGCGATCAAAGTCGATTATTGCGTGCGCTTGATGGTATTGACTATGTGGTTCATGCTGCTGCAACAAAGATTGTGCCTACCGCTGAATATAATCCTTTTGAGTGTGTAAAAACAAACATTCTTGGTGCGATGAATTTGATTGATGCTTGCATTGATCGTGGCGTTAAGCGAGTAGTGGCGCTTTCGACAGATAAGGCCAGCAGCCCAATTAATTTGTATGGCGCAACAAAATTAGCATCCGACAAGCTTTTTGTTGCTGGCAATTCTTATGTTGGATCTAAAGCAACTCGTTTTGGTGTTGTTCGATACGGTAATGTAATGGGTTCTCGCGGCTCAGTAATCCCCTTTTTTTCTAGCCTTTCCTTAAGTGGGGTATTGCCAATTACGGATGAACGAATGACGCGCTTTATGATTACTCTTGAACAGAGTGTTGAGCTTGTTTGGCACGCCCTTGATGATATGGTTGGTGGTGAAATTTATGTAAAAAAAATCCCCTCCATGAGGGTTGTAGATATTGCTCGAGTTATTGCGCCAAACGCGGAGTTTAAGATTATAGGCATTCGTCCTGGAGAGAAACTTCATGAGCAGATGGTGGGTGCGGAAGATTCGCCTTTTTCCTATGACTATGATGGCTATTATAAGATTTTGCCTGCAATACATGGTTGGGCAAATGATCCTGATCGTATTAAAAATGGAAAAAAAGTTCCTGACGGTTTTAGTTATAGTTCGGATACCAATACCGAATGGATGGATGTTGAAATACTTAAATCCTGGCTTGAGGTTAATAAAGAAAAGATAGGCAATTTTTAGCTATGATTCCCTATGGGCGTCAAGAGGTTACTGAAGACGATATCGAGGCGGTTGTCAAGGTTCTCCGTTCCGAGTTTCTTACTCAAGGTACTCTCGTACCTGCCTTTGAAGAAAAACTTGCAAATTATTGCGACGCTGCTTATGCCGTAGCAGTAAATAGTGCCACTTCTGCTTTACATATTGCTTGCTTAGCTTTAGGGTTGGGTAGAGGTGATTATTTGTGGACGAGCCCGATAACTTTTGTTGCTTCGGCTAACTGTGCCTTGTATTGTGGCGCAAATGTAGACTTTGTAGATATTGACCCAGAAACATTCAATATCTGTCCAAAAATGCTTGAGGATAAGTTAATAAAAGCTGAGCGTATTGGATGCCTTCCTAAGATATTAATACCAGTCCATTTTTCTGGTCGCCCTTGTGATATGAAGGCGATTTGGTCTCTGTCACAGAAATTTGGTTTTAGGATAATTGAGGATGCATCGCATGCGTTAGGAGCAAGATACCATTCAAATCCGATTGGCAGCTGTCGTTATAGTGACATTACTGTTTTTAGTTTTCATCCAGTAAAAATTATTACTACTGGTGAAGGGGGTGCAGCGTTAACCAATCAAATTCATTTGGCCAAAAAAATGGCACTGCTTCGTAGCCATGGCATTACTAGAGATAGTGCTGAAATGATACGCTCTCCTGATGGCCCATGGTATTACGAGCAAACTACTTTAGGCTTTAATTACAGATTAACTGATTTCCAAGCGGCAATGGGAATTAGTCAGTTAGATAGGCTAAATAATTATTTAGTGCGCCGTCATGAGATTTCTAATGCCTATGACAAACTTCTTGCCCACTTGCCACTAAAAATCCCATCTCAAGACTCCGAATACTCGGCCCTTCATCTCTACGTTATTCAATTAGATCTTGATAACATCACCCAATCTCGAGATGAGGTGTTTCGATCCCTCAGGGATAGGGGTATCAACGTCAATGTTCACTACATACCGATACACATGCAGCCCTATTTTCAGGCTATGGGCTTTAGACGTGGCGATTTTCCTGTGGCTGAGCGTTATTACTCCAAGGCTATTAGTCTCCCTATGTTTCCCGCTCTCAAAGATGAGGATCAATTGAAAGTGGTCTCAGTGCTGAGCTCAGCAATTTCATGAGCACTTTTGGTAATACATCTTCAAATGATAGAGCATTTAATGCCCAACGCTTGGCGTTGGGAACAGTCCAATTTGGCTTGCCTTACGGAATCGCAAATAATACTGGTCAAGTAGCATTTTCTCAGGCTAAGAAAATGCTGCATTTCTCTGCTGATTGCGGCATGGATACTGTAGATACCGCAATTGGATATGGCAACAGTGAAGAAATACTTGGTCGTATTGGCGTTGAAAAATTTAAAATTATTAGTAAGTTACCGTCTATTCCAAAGGGGCTTGAAAATATCAAAAAATGGGTGATTCAAGAGATGGAGTTATCGCTTAAAAGGCTAAGAGTTGAGCGCCTTTATGGGCTGCTATTGCATCGCCCGCTTGATTTGCTGGATGATTCTGGATATGAGTTGTACGTTGCCATACAACACCTTAAGAATAAAGGCATCGTTTCGAAAATTGGAATATCCGTCTATTCTCCGGTTGAGTATGAAAAATGTACCGCTGACTTTGAATTTGACTTAATACAGGCACCTCTTAATTTAGTGGATCGTCGTTTGGATGAAAGTGGCTTACTTAAACGTTTGAAAGAAAAAAATTACGAAATTCATGTTCGTTCAGTTTTTCTGCAAGGCTTACTTTTAGTTCCCCCGGAGAAGATCCCTGAAAAATTTCTTCGGTGGAAATTCATATGGAGTAATTGGAAAGATTGGTTGAATGAATTTAGTGGGGATGCTTTAGGAGCATGTCTTTCTTACCCATTATCTCTCTCGGAAATAGATCGAATTATTGTTGGGTCGAATAATCTTCAGCAACTTCAGCAGATTGCTATTGCTGCCAGTTCTTATGCGAAATACCATCTGCCCAATATAAGCTCCATGGATGAAAATCTCATTAATCCAGCAAAATGGGTATAGATTACTCTGTAATTTTTTAGAAAGTTGAATATGGATTCAGGTCAAAAACTATGGAATCGTGCCAAGAAAATTATTCCCGGTGGAAATATGTTGTTGTCCAAGAGGGCGGAAATGTTTTTGCCGGATCAATGGCCCGCTTACTATAGTAAAGCAAAGGGCTGCAAAGTTTGGGATCTTGATGGGAATGAGTATATAGACATGAGTATTATGGGTATTGGAACCAATACCTTGGGTTATGGTCATGATGAAGTAGATGCAGCGGTATTGCAGACCATTGCGATGGGAAATATGTCATCCTTAAATTGTCCAGAAGAAGTTTTTTTGGCCGAAAAATTAGTTGAAATACACCCTTGGGCTGATATGGTTAGATTGGCTCGAAGTGGTGGGGAAGCGAATGCAATAGCTATACGAATTGCACGTGCTGCCTCAACTAGAGATAAAGTGGCAGTGTGCGGGTATCACGGCTGGCATGACTGGTATCTAGCTGCCAATCTTGGAGATGATAGTCATCTTGCGGGTCATTTATTGCCTGGTCTAGATCCCAAAGGGGTGCCAGAAAACTTGCGAGGGACGATATTCCCTTTTGACTATAACAATTTCAAGCAGCTTGAAGATATTGTTAATAACAATGATATTGGCGTGATAAAAATGGAGGTTGTGCGCAATCATGGCCCGCAGGATAATTTTCTTCAAAAGGTCCGAGACTTGGCTACCAAACGTGGGATTGTATTAATTTTTGACGAATGTACTTCGGGTTTTCGTCAGACATTTGGGGGTATACATAAGATATTTGGTGTTGATCCAGATATGGCTGTTTTTGGAAAGGCTCTTGGTAATGGCTATGCAATTACAGCCATTCTTGGCCGTAGAGAAATTATGGAAAATGCGCAATCTACATTTATTAGTAGCACTTTTTGGACCGAGAGGGTTGGCCCTACGGCGGCGCTTAAGACGCTTGAGGTTATGGAGCGAGAAAAGTCTTGGGAAAAAATTACGCAAATTGGATTTAATGTAATGACAGGTTGGGAGAGCTTAGCTAAAGCTAGTGGATTGAATATTAAGATAACTGGTTTACCGGCCATTGCTAGTTTTGGATTTGATGGACCAAATGCTTTGGCATATAAAACTCTTATTTCTCAGGAAATGTTGAATAAAGGATATCTTGCAAGTAACTTAATTTTTACTTCTTTAGCTCACTCGGAGGATAAAGTCCAACGATATTTGGATGCGCTAAGACCAATCTTTTCTACTATCAGAGATTGTGAGGATGGCCTAGAAATCGGCAGCCTTCTTAAGGGGCCAATATGTCACTCTGGATTTAAGCGCTTAAACTAAGCTTACTGCCATGTAGATATGAAAAGTAATTTGCCAAGATTAAAAGTACTTTTTGTATTGATGGCTGGCCATGAAATAGGGTTGGGTCACTTAAATAGGTGCATCACAATTGGATCTTCCGCTCAAAAGCTTGGCTTTGGTGTAAGTTTTGCAGTTTTTGGAAATTTAGAAAATCATAGTGCGAGCTCCATAATTCAATCACGAGGTATTTTTACTGAACAACTTATTTGTGAGCGAGAATTTTCAAATGCGAATTTAGAAAAGTTGTCTGAATATAGCTTTGATGTAATTTTTATTGACATATTATACTCTAATTTATTTTTTAGTCGTCAATTAATTAAGCAGTTGAATATACTTAGTACAGCAGCTTGCTATTCAGCATTTATTGATACATTGGGGGAAAATTCAGTCATGAATTTTTTGCCAAAGGTTTCTGTAGATCTAGTGGTGAGACCGTATGTAGTTGATACTTCAGACTATGCGCATAAAATAGCTCATCTGAATTATAAAATTTTAGAAGGTGGTGAATATGCTATTTTGGGTCAAGAGTACTTAAGTTTGCCGCAGCGAGAAGTTCGTAATGACGCAAATCGTATTTTAGTAACTTGCGGAGGTAGTGATGCTAGATCTAATACATTGGCAATACTAAGTAGTCTTGAGATGATTGAGTTTTCTCTGCATGTTAAAGTTGTTATTGGACCTTTATTTGAACATCGACTGTGTTCTTTAGTGGAGCTTTTTGAATCAAAGTCTCGACACAAAATATCCGTTGTAAAAAATCCGCTATCCCTAATGCGTGAAATGCTTTGGTGTGATTTAGCAATAGGATCTAATGGGCTAACTAAGTATGAATTAGCAGCTACAGGCACACCTTCTGTCCTCTTCTCAGTGGATGAATACCATAATCATGCAAATTTAGAGTTTTCAAAAAAAAATACAGCAATTCATCTAGGGGTTGGAATCTCGAAGGAAAAACTTGCCAAAGAGGTAGCGGCTCTTTTAGGTTCTGTGGCAAGGCGACGAATAATGATTGGGGCCGGGAAGGCTTTAATCGATGGCGGTGGTGCAGAGCGTTTATTAATCGAAATAACAAGGGGATATCTTGCTAAGAAGCGAATTGGAAGTTGGCAATAAGCTAATTGCTAGTGGTACCAGGCCTTATTTAATTGCTGAGGTGGGATCCAATTTTGATCAGTCAATAGATAAAGCAAAGAAGTTAATTGATGTGGCTGCTGAATCGGGGGCGGATGCGGTAAAGTTTCAGCTATTTTCTGCTGATAAACTTTATCCAAAAGGAGGGGAGTTGCATGGCATCTTTAAATCAGTCGAATTAAATCCAGACTGGGTGCCCAAGCTCAATCAGCATGCTCATGATAGTGGGCTACATTTTCTAGCTTCTGCATTCGATTTGGCTTCGGTAAATATTCTGGAGGCTATTGATGTGCCGGCTCATAAGATTGCATCTTCAGAGGTGACGAATTGGCGCATGCTTTATAAGTTGGCTCAGACGGGTAAGCCTCTAATTATTTCTACGGGAATGAGTGATATGGTCGATATTGAAGAGGCCATCAATATCTGTATTGGTGCTGGAAATAATAAAATTGCGCTAATGCAGTGTGGATCTTTGTATCCGCTGCCTATTAATTTGACTAATTTAAAAGTAATTGAATCTTTACGCAATAGATTTAATTGTCCGATTGGATTCTCCGATCATACGTTGGGTCAAGTTGCAGGTATTACGGCCCTAGGGGTTGGATCCGTAATCTTTGAAAAACACTTTACCTTGGATAAAAAATCTTTGGGACCTGACCATTTCTATGCGCTTGAGCCTAATGAATTAAAAGCCTATTTTTCATCGATATGTGAAGCGTATGATAGTTTAGGCACTGGTGATAAGTTTTTACTTCAGGGAGAGTGTGAAGTTGGTCGTCGAGAGGGGTTGTATTTAGCGAGAGATATGTCTCAAGGCGAGATTATCTCGTTTGAGGATATTGAGATAAAGCGTCCAGCGGCTGGACTTCGGTCTCGATATGCTGCTTTCGTTATTGGAGCAATACTCAATCAAGCAGTTAAAAAAGGTCAACCATTAAGCTGGGATCATCTAGATTTTAGTGATTGAAACAATCTTTGAAACACTAAGTCTGCAAAGCATATCTAAATTTTATGATTCTCAATAAATCAAGGAACTGTAAATGTTAGTTATAGAGGATTTAAAAAAAGCAAATTTAAATAAATTGCTTATAAAAATTTTATGTGGGGACATAGTTGTATTGAAAAAAGTAGTTACTCCTTCAGTAATTTACAGCGCAATCAAAGAAGTTTCTAAATGGTACCCCGGTATTTTGGAGTCAGCATCTTTACCAACAAAAGAGACGATTGCCACTCATTTAAGAAGCTATTTGCCAGCCAGATCAGATGCAAGGTACATACTGCACGATTTTTATTTTAATTTCAGCTCAGAAATCAAAAAAGAACCTAGTCAATTTCAATCTGTTTATATTGTTTTTAGGGAATTGCTGAGCTTATACAATCAATTGCTTGGTGAGAATTATTCATTTAATTCGGACATCAATGGTTTTAATTTTGTGCCGCAGATAATACGTTATCCGAGGGGAGGAGGATTTTTTGGAGAGCATTTTCATGGTTTACTCCCACAGAAAGTTGGTGTAATTTTGTCTGGATCAGAGTATGGAAAGGACTATTTGATTGGGGGTGGAAGGTTTCGCTCTGCTGATGGTTCCTGGATTAGCACGGAAAGTATCGTCCAACCTGGAGATGTAACATTATTCAGATATGACTTGGGGCACGATATCACTCCTATTGATCCAGATTTTCCTTTGGACTGGAATAGGGAAGATGGTAGATGGACATTTGTGTTACCTCTTAAGCCAGTTGAAAAATTTAGCTAGCTTCTCTACTTGCTAACTCATCATGACAAAGATAAAAAAACCATTGGTCATTTTTGGATCTGCGGAAATGGCTAAACTTGCACAGTATTATTTTGATATTGATAGTAATTACAAAGTTGTTGCTTTTACGGTTGATGATGAATTTGCTAGTGAAAAAACTTTTAATGGGTTACCATTGGTGCCATTTAGAGATTTGATTTATAAATTCCCACCAATTAATTTTGAATTACATGTTGCGCTTTCATACACTCGTCTAAATAAGCTTCGTGAGGAGAAATACAATCAAGCTAAAGCATTTGGTTATAGGCTTGCATCTTATATTTCAACCAAATCTGTAGTTTGGCAGGATCTTTCGTACGGAGATAATTGTTTTATACTTGAAAATCAGACAATTCAGCCTGAAGTATCTATCGGTAACAATGTTATGGTTTGGTCGGGAAATCATATTGGTCATGGATCTGAGATTGGTGATCACACTTACATTTCATCGCATGTTGTGATATCAGGCCATTGCAAAATCGGACAAAGAAATTTTATTGGTGTTAACTCCACCCTAAAAGACTTTTTAGTGATTGGTGATGATTGCTTTATAGCCATGGGCGCTTTAGTTACCAAAAACATGCAAAGCGGAGCGGTTGCGACAGGTTCATCAAGTTCAATTTATGGTGTAGATGACAGAAGAGCCCATGCATTAAAGCGAATTTACTTTAAACTTAAATAGTCGAGCAATTGATTGCACATTAAATTATTTAATTAACTGACTATTCATATGCCAGAAAAAAAGTTTCAAAATTGGCGAAAAATGGGACTAATTATTGAGCCGAATAAGCAGTTAAGTTGGGCCCAAACACATTGCATGATACCAACGCCAAAAGTTCTCGGTGACGGTTTGGTGCAAATTTTTTTTTCAGGCCGAGATAATCAAAATCGATCGCATATAGGTTCAGCTACAGTCGACTTAAAAAGATATGGTCGAGTTATTCATTACTCTAGCGAGTCTGTATTGAGTCCTGGCGCCCTTGGCTGTTTCGATGATAACGGTGTAACTCCTTCTTGTGTAATAGATTTACAAAATGGTGAGTTGGCAATGTACTATATTGGTTGGAATCCAGGCTCAACGGTACGAATGCATATCTTTGGAGGGTTAGCTATTAGCTCTGATGGTGGCAAAAGTTTTACTCGTTGGTCGCGTGCACCAATTCTAGAGCGGACAATTACTGATCCCTATTTGAATACTGCCCCTTGGGTGGTTAAAGACGGCGATGGCTATAGAATTTTTTATGTGTCAGGTGTTTCATGGATACATAAAGACCTGCCTCGCTACAATATCAAGACAGGATTTTCAAAAGATGGTAAAACATGGATCAGAGAAGGGCAAGTTTGTATTGATTTTTGCAACGAAACTGAAAATGCTCTTGCTAGACCTTTTGTAATTAAAGAGCATGGATTATGGCGAATGTGGTTCTCTTATAAGGGTAGCCACTATCGTATTGGTTATGCTGAATCTCAT
>JACCDK011803290.1_pt1 | contig 14864 bp, 12 predicted proteins | sample 7445871 | NCBI WGS metagenome assembly JACCDK01 (sample SAMN15323436, study PRJNA562643) | freshwater metagenome | isolation source: river surface water | place: USA:Blue River Watershed | collected 2017-08-15 | reverse complement strand
CTGCGCCTCGACCGCCAGCCCGCCGATGACCGACTGGACGGGGGTCTGGGGCACACCCAGCCCCGCCGCCGCAGCGGCTGCCGCGGCCGCCTTGCGCGCTTCGGCGGCGCGGCCGATCTCGATGAGTTGCTGGATCGCCGGGTCCATCTGCCCGTCGCCGCCCAGCCGCAGCGAGGGATCGGGGGCAAGCTTGCCAGTCTCGAGCGCGGCGGAGAAGATCGTGTCCATCCGCTCGACCGCCTGCGCCAGCATGGCCGGCAGGGCGTCGGGGTTGTCGATCTTCAGCGTGAAGCTCTCCAGCGGGCGGCTGTCGGGGCCGTAGCGCGCGGTGAAGGTGCCGCGGACCGGGCCGCCGGGAAACTGGTGCTCGAGCCGGGCGAAGGCCATCAGCACGTCGGTCGCCCCGTATTGATCGAGCGTCGAGCGCCACCAGGCGCGGCTGCGGCGGCTGGCCTGTCCGAAATTGACCAGCAGCGAATCGCCCCCGGCCCCGTTGAGGCGCACGTAATCGATGCGGCTGCCGCCCGGATTGAACTCGGCCCAGGCACGCTGCCACGGGTTGCGCTGCTCGAAGGTGATATAGGCGCCGCCGCTCTCGACCACCGGAATGAGCAGCAGCGGCGCGGAGCGGCTCGCCTGCTGCTGGCCGCCGAGATAGCTCCCGGCCCGCTGGCGGTCGAAGACCACCCCGAGGGTCGCGATGTAGCGGCGCGGGCCGAGACGTTCGCGCTCGATCACGATGGCCGAGACGAGAGCGTCGAGCTGGCTGTCCGAAAGCTGCGGCCCGCCGAGCTTGGCCCAGGCCTGCTTCTGCGCGGCACGCCAGCCATTGGCGCGTGCCTCCTCGGCGCTTTTGCCCTGGACGTCGACGGCGATGCCCTTGACCTCGATGTCGGCGCTCGCCGCGGTCGGCGCGATGCCGCGGTCGCCCGCGACCTGCGCGATCACCGCATAGCCGCCGCCCAGCAGGGCAAGCGCCAAGCCCGTCCCGGCAAGCCAGCGCCGCAGGGGTCGGGAGGATGCCGCAGCCGGGGCGGAGGAGGAGGGAATGGCGCGCATGGGGAAACGCGAAGTCCTTTGCCCAATGGCGGGTGGAATTCCAAGCGCGAACCGCTATGGCGGCGTGCATGACTTCGGGGACAAACGACCAGAGCGCGCCGCAAGGCCAGGGCTACACCTATGCCGATGCCGGCGTCTCGATTGCGGCGGGCAATGCGCTGGTGAAGGCGATTGCCCCGCTGGCGAAGGCGACCGCGCGCCCCGGTGCGACCAGCGAGCTGGGCGGGTTCGGCGGGTTTTTCGATCCGAAGGCGGCGGGCTACACCGATCCGCTGCTGGTCGCGGCCAATGACGGCGTGGGCACCAAGCTGAAGCTCGCGATCGAGCACGACCGCCACGACACCGTCGGCATCGATCTTGTCGCCATGTGCGTCAACGATCTCATCGTGCAGGGCGCCGAGCCGCTGTTCTTCCTTGACTATTTCGCCACCGGCAAGCTCGAGAACGGGGTCGCCGAACGCGTGATCGCCGGGATCGCGCAAGGCTGCAAGATGGCCGGCTGCGCCCTCATCGGCGGCGAGACGGCGGAGATGCCGGGGATGTATGCCCCCGGCGACTACGACCTTGCCGGCTTCTGCGTCGGTGCGGTCGAGCGCGGCGAGCAATTGACCGGCGACAGGGTCGCGCCCGGCGACGTGCTGCTGGGCCTTGCCTCCTCGGGGGTGCACTCCAACGGCTATTCGCTGGTCCGCAGGCTGGCGGCGGACAAGGGCTGGAAGCTGAACCGCCCTGCCCTCTTCGATCAGGAACAATTGCTGATCGACGCGCTGATCGCGCCGACCCGCATCTATGTCGCAAGCCTGCTGCCGCTGATCCGCGAGGGGCTGAGCAAAGCGTTCGCCCACATCACCGGCGGCGGCCTGCTCGAGATCATCCCGCGTATCCTGCCCGACGGCGCCCACGCCCATGTGGATGCTGACCTCTGGCCCCAGCCCCGCCTGATGGCCTTCCTCCAGGCGCAAGGGAATATCGAGCCCGGGGAGATGGCGCGGACCTTCAATTGCGGCGTCGGCATGGTGCTGGCGGTGAGCGCGGACAAGGTCGCCGCAGTGACCGAGCGCCTCGAAGCGGCAGGCGAGACGGTCTTCCCCGTCGGCCGGATCGACGCGGGCGAGAAGGGCTGCACCGTGCGCGGTTCGGTCGAGACCTGGTCGGCGAAGTCCGACTGGAGCGCGACGCATCTTGGCTGAGAAGGCCCGCATCGCCGTCCTCATCTCCGGCGCGGGGACCAATATGGCCGCGCTGGTCTATGCCAGCCGGATCGCGGGCTGCCCCTATGAGGTGGTGCTGGTCGCCTCCAATGATCCTGCCGCAGCCGGTCTTGCCTTTGCCGCAGCCGAGGGGATCGCGACCTTCGCCCTGCCGCACAAGGGGCGCACCCGCGAGGACCATGACACCGCGATGGAGGCCGCGGTTCTGGAGGCGGGCGCCGCATACATCGTGCTCGCAGGCTATATGCGCATCCTCTCGGACGGCTTCGTGGAACGGTGGGCCGGGCGGATGCTCAACATCCACCCCTCGCTGCTGCCCCGGTACAAGGGCCTCGACACCCACGCCCGCGCCATCGCGGCCGGCGACAGCCACGCCGGCACGAGCGTGCACCTCGTCACGCCCGAGCTCGACGCGGGCGAGGTGCTGGCGCAGATCGCGGTGCCGATCTCCGGGGGCGATACCCCCGCGACGCTGGCCGAGCGGGTCAAGCTCGCCGAGCACCAGCTCTATCCCCGCGCCGTGGCCGAATATGTCAGCCGCTGGCGCGATCCGGCGGCGCTGCTGGCCCGCGTCCGCGCCCTCGCCCTCGCCCTGCCCGAAACCGAGGAGCGCGAGAGCCACGGCAGCCCCGGCTTCCGCGTCGGCGGCGAGAAGGCGGGCCGGTTCTTCGCCTATTTCGCCGACCAGCACCACGGCACGCCCCACATCTCGCTGCTGGCCCGCACCGGATCGATGGACGAGCTTCTCAACCTCGTCGAGAGCCAGCCCGAGGTCTATCACAAGCCCGCCTATTACGGCGCGAGCGGCTGGGTGGGGATCATCCTCAACCGCCCCGGCGTCGATTGGGACGAGGTTGCCGAGTGGCTCGCGCGCAGCTGGCGGGCGGTCGCGCCGAAGCGGCTGACCCGGCTGATCGACGCGGCGGACGCCTTCTGATGGCCCCGCCGACCCGCGATCACCTGCTCGCGCGCGGGCCGCTGGCTGAGAAGGCCAATGACTTCCTCGGCAAGGCTTGGGAGCGCGGCTGGCTGCCCCCACCGGTTCTCGAAGCCGGCGCGCTGTGGGCGCTCGCCACGCGGCCCCACGGCGCGAAGGCGGAGCGCGCGGAACATGGCGGGCGCTCGGAGGAAGACGCCGCCGATTTCCGCGAGCGGCTCGCCCGGCTTCTGGCCGCACTCGAAGCCGAAGCCGATCTCAACCCGCTGGGACGCGCGCTCGCCTGGGGGCAGCTCACGCGGGTGGTGAAGAACCGCCTTGCCTTCGGTACGCTGTGGAACGAACGGCCCGAGGTGCTGGAAACAGAGCTCGCGCCGCCGATCATCGTGGTGGGCCATATGCGCAGCGGCACCACCCGCATCCACACGCTGCTGGCGGCCGACCCTGCGCACGCGCACACCCGCTATTGCGATGCCTATCACCCCGTGCCCGCACGCTTCGGCATCAACCGGGTGAAGGCGGCGATGGAGCTGGCGATGCTGGGCCTGCTCAACCCCTGGATGCAATCGATCCACCCGATGGCCCCCGCCGCGGTCGAGGAGGAGCTGGCGTGGATTTCCGCCGCGCTGCACCATTCGATCTACGAGAGCCAGTGGCATATCCCGAGCTATTCTGCATGGAGCGAGGCGCGCGATCCCGCGCCGATCTACCGCGAGTTCCGGCGCATCCTGATGACCGATGCGGCGCACCGTGGCCTCGCCGACAAGCCGCGCGTGCTGAAGGTCCCCGCCTTCGCCGAGGATCTGGCGACGCTGCTCGCGCTGTTCCCCGACGCGCGGTTGGTGCTGGCGACACGCGAGCACGAGGCGGTGCTCAAGAGCGCGATCAGCCTCGCGGCCAACCAGATGGCGATGCAGTCGGACGATTGCTGCCTCGAGCGGATCGAAGCCCGCTGGCGGCACAAGATCGCGCTGCGCGAGGCGCGCATGGCCGAGGCGCTCAAGGGCTGGCACGGGCCGACGGCGCGCGCCTGCTTCGATGCACTGAACGACGACTGGGAGAGCGCCATCACCGGCATCTACACCGATCTTGGCCTCACCCTCACCCCGGAAGCGACTGCGGCGATGCGCAAGGTGATGGCCGCGAGCGAGGACGGCCACCACCACGGCCACGCCGCACAGCTCGCGCGGTTTACAGACGCCAGATAGCAAAAAAGGCCGCCCCTCGCGGGACGGCCCTTCGTGTTTCAAGGCGGCGAAAGACTTAGCCGACGATCTCTTCCGGCTTGAAGAAGAAGGCGATCTCGATCGCGGCGTTTTCTTCGCTGTCCGAACCGTGGACGGTGTTCTCGCCGATGGAGAGCGCCAGTTCCTTGCGGATCGTGCCCGGGGCGGCGTCGGCGGGGTTGGTGGCGCCCATGATGTCGCGGTTGCGGGTGACGGCCTCCTCGCCCTCGAGCACCTGCACCACCACCGGCTCGCTCATCATGAATTCGACGAGTTCACCGAAGAAGGGGCGCTCCTTGTGGACCGAGTAGAAGCCCTCGGCCTGCTCGCGGGTCATGTGGATGCGCTTGGAGGCGACGACGCGCAGGCCGGCTTCCTCGAGCATCTTGGTGACCGCACCGGTGAGGTTGCGGCGGGTGGCGTCGGGCTTGATGATCGAGAAGGTGCGGGTGACCGCCATGGGAATGCTCCTGTGAACGTCTTTTTATGGGGAGGGGGCTATTGGCCGCGCCCCGTAGATGCTGCGGTGCAAAATGGCAAGCGCGTGCGGCTGATCACCGGGCTGTGCCTGACCGAAGACGGCGCGACCGACAGCCGGGACGCGCTGGGCGAAGCTCTCGGTTGGGGCTCGGCCTCAGCCCTTCTTCACCCAGCGCCCGTCTTCCTGCGCGAAATAGGCGCGCTCGACGCCCTCGCGCCCGTCCTGCGCGCGCCAGGCGGCGCGGGCGGCAGGTGCACCATCGGGAGGGAACAGCAGGAAGACGCGCGCGAAGCCATCCACCTCGCGGAAAGTGCCATCGGCAAGGATCAGGTGGCTCGCACCATTGGCGGCCGTGGGCTCTTCGGCAAGAAGGACCGGCTGCCGCTCGGCAGAGGGTGCATCGCCCTCCCCGTTGGCGAGAAAGCTCTCCGGCCCGGCCTGCCATAGCGCGGCGGAGATGGCGGAGCGCTGCTGCGCATCGGCGGCGACCACCAGCACCCGCTCGCCCTGCTCCACGGCGCGCTTGGCGATGAGCGTCACGACCTTCTCAAGGGGATCGTGCGTGACCTGCCAGAAGTCCAACTTCATGACGGAGCCTTACCCTTGCGGCAGCGGTCGGAACAATACTTCACGTTGTCCCAGTCCCGCTCCCACTTTTTGCGCCAAGCGAAAGGCAGCCCGCAGGCGAGGCAGGTTTTCGACGGCAGGTGTCCCTTCTTCCGCATCTTCGGCATTCTGGGCCTACCGCTGCGCTACTTGAGGCCCTGAATGCACGAGCTTACCCCTCGACCACATCCCGCACGAACTGGTCGAGCAGGCGCACGCCATAGCCGGTCGCGCCCTTGTCCCACGTCGCGCCCGGCTTGTTCGACCAGACCATCCCCGCGATGTCGAGATGCGCCCAGGGGGTGCCGTCCTTGATGAAGCGCTGCAGGAACTGCGCCGCGGTGATCGAGCCGGCCTCGCGCGGGCCGACGTTCTTGATGTCGGCGATCGGCGAATCGATCAGCTTGTCGTAGGCCTCGCCCAGCGGCATCCGCCACAGCTTGTCGCCGCTGGTCTTGCCCGCTGCGACCAGCTGCTCGGCGAGGGTGTCATCATTGGCGAACATCCCGCCATGCTCATGGCCGAGCGAGATGATCATCGCGCCGGTGAGCGTGGCGAGATCGACGATCCGTGCGGGGGCATATTGCTCCTGCGCCCAGGTCAGCGCGTCGCACAGCACGAGGCGGCCCTCGGCGTCGGTGTTGAGCACCTCCACCGTCTGCCCGCTCATGGTGGTGACGATGTCGCCGGGGCGCTGCGCCTTGCCGTCGGGCATGTTCTCGACGAGGCCCATGACGCCGATGATGTTCGCCCTGGCCTTGCGGCTGACGAGCGCGAGCATCGCCCCCGCGACCGCGCCCGCGCCGCCCATGTCCCACTTCATGTCCTCCATGCCCGGCGGCGGCTTCAGCGAGATGCCGCCGGTATCGAAGGTCACGCCCTTGCCGACGAAGAGGGTGGGCTTCTCGCCTGCCGCGCCGCCGTTCCAGCGGATCGCGAGGAGCTTCGATTCGCGCTCCGAACCCTTGCCCACCCCGATCAGCGCGCCCATGCCGAGCGCCTCCATCTCCGCCTCGCCCAGCACGGTGATCTCGGCGCCGGTGCCCGCGAAGGCTTCCTCGCAGGCCGCCACGAAGCTGGCGGGGTAGATGATGTTGGCAGGTTCGGCGACGAGGCCGCGGGTGAACTCCACGCCTCTGGCGACAGCTTCCTCGCGCTGCCAGGCCGCCTCGGTGCCCGCCGGTGCGCCGGTGACGTGGACATGGCCCAGCGAGGGGCGCTTGTCGGCGGCAAGGCGCGTGCGGTACTTGTCGTGGCGCCAGGCCCTGAGGCGCAGGCCGAGCAGCACGGCGGCAGCCTCGTCCGCCGAGAGCCCGGCATGGGCCAGATCGAGCACCAGCGCGGTCTCGCCCGAGACCAGATAGCGGGCGGTCAGCGCCGCACCCGTACGCTCGCAGGCAGCGCGGCGGTCGGCAGCGCCGGCATCGCCCGCACCGGCAAGGGCGATGCGCCGGACTGCTCCGTCAACGCTCGCAAAGCCTTCGAAGACCTGACCCGTGCGCCCGGTGAAGTTCGAGGCGGCCGCGCCCTCGACCAGCGCCGCATCGAGCTGGGCGAGGGCCTCCCCCTGATTGACCAGCCGCGCATGGAGCCGGATGTCTGCGGGGGCGGCGGCGGTGACGTGGATCTGCATGGTGACTCCGAAAGACGCGTGGGCCGGGCTGGCGGCACGCCGCTGACGGGGCGCTCAACGCCTGCGACAAGCCGCGCGCGCCGGGGGCGCAATGGCGATTGCGATTAGGCGCGAGCGGTGCAATAGGCAAGGCCATGTCGGGAGGCTCGCAAGACGCACCGCGCACCCTCGCGCGTCCTGCCCAGCGCTTCCCGGCGCGGGGGCTGGCGTCGCATTGGGCGCTGGCGCTGCTGCTTGCCGGCACTGCCGCGCCGCTTGCCGCGCAGGACGATGGGCCCGCGCCGCAGGCCGATGCTGCCGCGACCACGCCCTCGCGCCGCGCCATCGATTTCGAGGCGACCCAGCTCAGCTACGACAACGAGACCGACACGGTCACCGCCAGCGGCAATGTGATCCTGCGCTCCGAAGACCGCTCGGTGCGCGCCGATGCGGTGAGCTGGGACCGCACCACCGGCAGGATCATCGCCACCGGCAATATCCGCATGGTCGACGAGGCTGGCAACCAGCTCTTCACCGACCAGGTCGAGCTGACGGAGGAATTCGACACCGGCGCCATGTCCGAACTGCTGATCGCCCTGCGCGCCGGCGGGCGGCTGGCGGCGCGCTCGGCCGAGCGCAGCGCCGATGGCAAGGCGGTGCTGATCGATGCCGCCTATACCGCCTGCCCGGTCATCGACAGCGAAGGCTGCCCCAAGGACCCGAGCTGGCGGGTGACCGCGCGGCGGGTGGTCTATGACCGTGCGGAAGGCGAGATCCACTTCTCGGGCGCGATGCTGGAACTGTTCGGCGCGCGCATCCTGCCCCTGCCCGGCCTCGGCCTGCGCACCGACGGCCGGGGCGCATCGGGCTTTCTCGTACCCGACCTGCGGGTCACGCAGGTCAACGGGCTTGAACTGAACGGGGAATATTACTGGCGCGTGGCCGACAATGCCGACCTGACGCTCGGCGCCTATGTCTTCTCCAACGTCGCCCCGATGGTCAGCGCGCGGTGGCAGCACCTCACCGGGAAAGGCGCCTATCAGGTCAGCGGCTTTGCGACCGCCTCGGACCGCACCACCGACCTGACCGGTGCCGCCAGCTTCCAGCGCGACCCGCGCGGCTATCTCGATGCCAATGGCCGCTTCCAGTTCTCGTCCGACTGGAGCTTTTCGGGATCGATCCGCCTGGCCAGCGACCGCACCTTCCTGCGCCGCTACGACATCAGCCGGGATGACCGCCTGCGCTCGACGGTCAATCTCGAGCGGATCACCGACCGCTCCTATCTCTCGATTGCCGGCTGGGTGACGCAGACGCTGCGGCTCAATGCCGATCAGGGGCAGGTGCCCCTCGCCCTGCCCGCGATCGACTTCCGCCAGAAGATCGGCGACCAGGTGCTCGGCGGCAATCTGATGGTGCAGGCCAATTCGCTCGCGCTCCTGCGCAATGACGGGCAGGACACAAGGCGTGCCTTTGCCGGCGCGCAGTGGGACTTGAAGCGTCTCACGCCGATGGGGCAGGTCGTCACCCTCACCGGCCTCGTGCGCGGGGATGTCTACAGCACCGGCAATTCCATCGCCACCAGCACCCTTGCCTATCGCGGCAGGGAGGGCTGGACGACCCGCGGCATCGCCACGGCCGCCCTCGATATCGAATGGCCCTTCGCCGGGCAGGCCTTCGGCGGCACGCAGGTGTTCAAGCCGCGCCTCCAGCTCGTCGCCAGCCCGAGGATCCGCAACTTCGCTGTCCCCAACGAGGACGCGCGGGCCATCGATCTGGAGGATTCGAACCTCTTCGCCCTCAACCGCTTCCCCGGCTACGACCGGGTCGAGGACGGCAGCCGCGTGACATGGGGCGTGGACTGGTCGCTCCAGCGGCCCGGCTGGCGGATCAAGACCACGGTCGGCCAGTCGTTCCGGCTCGAGGATGTCCGCCCCGGCCTGTTCCCCGAGGGCACCGGCCTGTCGGAACGCGTCTCCGATTTCGTCGGCCGCACCGAAGTGCGTTTCCGCAACCTCGTGCAGTTCACCCACCGCTTCCGCCTCGACAAGGACAATTTCGCGATCCGCCGTAACGAGATCGACGCGACGATCGGCTCGCGGCACACCTATCTCGAATGGGGCTACCTGCGTCTGAACCGCGACATCGCCACGGTCGAGGACCTGCGCGACCGCGAGGAGGTGCGGGCCGCCGCGCGCGTGGCGATCGGGCGGAAGTGGTCGGTGTTCGGCTCGGGCGTGTTCAACCTCACCGACGTGGAGGAAGATCCGATCTTCCAGCCCGACGGCTTCCAGCCGATCCGCACCCGGATCGGCGTTGCCTATGCCGACGACTGCATCGAATTCGGCGCGACCTGGCGGCGCGACTTCATCGATGCGGGCGACGCACGGCGCGGCAATGCCTTCCAGGTGTTCTTCGCCCTGCGCAATCTCGGCTTCCGGTGAGCCTTGCCTTAATCCCTGCGCGCGCCACCCGGTCGATTGGCACGCGCGACAAATGGCGTTAAAGCGCCCCTCACGGGAAGCGGGCAACCGCATGGGGTCGCGCGGGGGACTCAGCTTCCATTCAGCCGGTGCAGGGCATCGGCGCATGACCGGCGCCGCTTTCGGCACGGGTGCTAGGCGACAAGGCGGGACATAGAGAGTGAGTGTGAAGCTGTTTACCAAGGCGCTGCTTGCCAGGACCGGAACCGCGTTGAGCGTGGCCGGCATCGTCGGCCTCGCGCTGGCGCCCGTGGCCGCGCCGGCCCAGACCGTCGCCGTGCCGACCGCCGACAACCCCTTCGGCCTGCCTTCGGACGTGACGCTGTTTGCCAAATCCGATCCCAACCAGCGCACCGCCAAGGCCATCGTCAACGGCTTCGTCATCACCGGCACCCAGATCGACCAGCGCGTCGCGCTCGTCACCTCGGCCTCCGAAGCGGATATCGCGCCCGACGAGATGCTGCGCCTGCGCGTGCAGGTGCTGCGCAACCTCATCGACGAGACGCTCAAGATCCAGGCCGCCGCGGCCGACAAGCTCGAGGTCAAGCCCGAGGAGGTCGAGCAGACCTACCAGCAGCTCGCGGCCAAGAACTTCGCCGGCGACACCAAGAAGATGGACGCCTACCTCGCCTCGATCGGCTCGTCGGCCGAATCGCTCAAGCGCCAGATCGAGGGCGAAATCGCGTGGGAAAACCTCCTGCGCCGCAACATCATGCCCTTCGTCAACGTCTCGGCCGACGAGGTCAATGACGCGCTCAAGCGCATGACCGAAGCCAAGGGCACCGACGAATACCGGCTGGGCGAGATCTTCCTCTCGGCAACCAGCGAGAACCGCGCCGAGGTGCTCAAGAACGCGCAGGAGATCGTCCAGCAATTGCAGCAGGGCGGCAGCTTCGTGGCCTATGCGCGGCAATATTCCGAGGCCAGCACCGCGGTGGTCGGGGGCGAGCTCGGCTGGGTCCGGCTCGGCCAGCTTCCGCCCCAGCTTGCCGCCGCCGCGCGCAGCATGACCCCCAAGCAGATGCAGGGCCCGATCGAGATTCCGGGCGGCTTCTCGATCCTCTACCTCATCGAAAAGCGCCAGGTGCTGATGCCCAGCCTCGAGGACGCGGTACTGAGCCTCAAGCAGATCTCGATCGCCTTTCCGCCGGGCACCACCCAGCAGCAGGCCGAAGCCAAGGTCGAAGCGTTCGGCGCCTTCATCGACAGCCTCAAGGGCTGCGGCGATGTCGATGCCGGTGCGGCGAAGATCGGGGCGGACGTCGTCTCCAACGAGCAGATCAAGGCCGGCAACCTGCCGGCGCAGCTGCGCGACATCCTGCTGCAGCTGCAGATCGGCCAGGCCACCCCGCCCTTCGGCGGGCTTCAGGAAGGCGTGCGTGTGCTGATGCTGTGCGGCCGCGACGATCCCAAGGACGCGGGCGCGCCGACCTTTGCGGCGGTGATGGACCAGATCGAGCAGGATCGCGTCAACAAGCGCGCCCAGCGACTGCTGCGCGACCTGCGCAACGACGCCTATATCGAGTACAATTGAGCGATCTGCCCGCCCCGCTGGCCATCACGCTGGGCGATCCGGCCGGCATCGGCCCGGAGGTGATCCTTGGCGCGTGGACGCGGCTGCGGGCTGAGCGCCGCGCGCCGCCAGCCTTCGTGGTCGGCGGGCCGGAACTGCTGCGGCGCAGCGCCGAAGCCTTGCGGATCGATTGCCCGATCGTGCCAATCGCCGATCCGGCTGAAGCGATGTTCGCCTGCGCAGCAGGATTGCCGGTGATGGCCGGGGTTGATGGCCCCTTGAACCCCGGTAAACCCTCGGCAGACGGCGCTCGCCTCGCTCTGGCATCGCTGCAATGGGGGGTGAAATTCGCGATTTCGGGCGTGGCGTCCGGGCTGGTGACCGCCCCCATCGCCAAAAGCGCGCTGGTGGCGGTGGGGTGGGACTATCCCGGCCAGACCGAATTCCTCGCCGATGCCTGCGGGCGCCCCTATCGCGACGCGGTGATGATGCTGGCCGGCCCCTCCCTGCGCACCGTGCCGCTGACGGTCCACGTCGCGCTGGCCGAGGTGCCGCAGCTGATCTCGGCCGGGCTCGTCATCCACAAGGCCCGCATCGTGGCCGCAGGCTTGCGGCGCGATTTCGGGATCGCCGAACCCCGCCTCGCCGTTGCCGCATTGAACCCGCACGCGGGCGAAGGCGGCCAGTTCGGCGACGAGGATGACCGCATCATCGCCCCAGCCATTGCCGCGCTTCAGGCCGAGGGGATCGATGCGGTCGGCCCCGTGCCGGGCGACGCCCTGTTCACGCCGCGCGCGCGGGCGACCTATGATGCGGCGCTGTGCATGTATCACGATCAGGCGCTGATCCCGCTGAAGGCGCTGGAATTTGATGAGGGGGTGAACGTCACGCTCGGCCTGCCCATCATCCGCACCTCGCCTGATCACGGCACCGCCTTCGACATTGCCGGGCAAGGCAAGGCCGATCCCGGTGCGATGGCGGCGGCGATCCGCATGGCGGCGGACATGGCGCACAAGCGTGGCTGAGGCGGAGGCCCACCCCGCTGCGACTAGGCGGCAGAGCCGCCAAGTCTCGCTCCCCTCCCGCTTGCGGGAGGGGCTGGGGGTGGGCACGTGACGCCTCTCCCCCCCATCCGCGAGGTCATCGCCCGCCACGGCCTTGCCGCGTCCAAGGCGCTGGGCCAGAATTTCCTGCTCGACGAGCAATTGCTCGCGCGCATCGCCGCCCTGCCGGGTGATCTCGCGGGGCAGCAGGTGCTCGAAGTCGGCCCCGGTCCGGGCGGCCTCACCCGCGCCCTCCTGCGCGCCGGTGCGAAGGTCACGGCGATAGAAATGGACCGCCGCTGCCTCCCGGCCCTCGCCGAGCTGGGCGAGGCCTTTCCGGGGCAATTGACCGTGATCGAAGGTGATGCCCTCAAACTCGACCACGCGGAGCTGATGGGCGGGGCGCCGTTCCACGTGCTCTCGAACCTCCCTTACAATGTCGGCACGGCCCTGTTCGTGCGCTGGCTCGGCGGCGAGGCATGGCCGCCGCTGTGGCAATCGCTCACCCTGATGTTCCAGCGCGAAGTGGCCGACCGGATCGTGGCAAGCGCGGGCGAGGACGCCTATGGCCGCCTCGCCGTGCTGGCCCAATGGCGCGCCGAAGCCCGCCTTGCGATGAAGGTCCACCGCAGCGCCTTTACCCCGCCGCCCAAGGTGATGAGCGCGATCGTCCATGTCACGCCCGCCGCCATGCCGGAGGGGGTCTCGGCCCGGATGCTCGAACGCCTCACCGAAGCCGCCTTCGGCCAGCGCCGCAAGATGCTGCGCCAGAGCCTGAAGGGCGTGCCGGGGGCACTGGAGGCCCTCGCGCAGCTGGGGATCGACGAAACCCGCCGCGCCGAGACCATCAGCGTGGCGGAGTTTGTCGCTGTGGCGAAAGCGTTGTCAGCCTAGCAGGAACACTATGGCAGTGGCCGCCGCTGCAATGGCAAACCTTTGGGCGACATCTAACCAAACGTTATAGTCTGCGAGTTCTATCGCCAATTCCCCTTGCAAGGGCATCGGCTTGACGGGACTGACATTGGCGCCGCCAGAATTGCCCTTGGGCAGCCAGCCGATCAGCCAGAAGAACGGCGATCCGATCAGGCGGGTGATCTGGCCCGAAGTCTCGCGGCGATCACCTGTCTTGCGCGCAATTCGCAGCATGGCCCAATGAGAACGCAAGTGCCGGAGCAGCCATCGCTGGCCAAGGATATGCGCCCGTTCCAATTCAGCGAAGGCTAGCGCAAAGTTACCCTGCCGTTCGGCCACAGCCGCACGCGACATCGCTTGTTCGAATAGATCCTTTAGGCGCTTGCCGTCCACGCTGTCCTCCCGATGCAACGAGGCCTGAGCCTATCGCGAAAAGCTAGCTCGCCACCAGAGCCTTTAGTGGACCGGTACCACGCCTTAGCCCGCCTTCTTCCGCAACCGCCACGCGTGCAGCAGCGGTTCGGTGTAGCCGCTCGGCTGCTCGACGCCCTTGAAGATCAGGTCGCGGGCCGCGCTGAAGGCCGCGCCGGTCTCGTTGCCCGTCAGCGGCACATAGAGCGGATCGCCCGCGTTCTGCGCGTCGACCTTGGCGGCCATGCGGGTGAGCGAATCCATGACCTGTGCTTCGGTAATCACCCCGTGCAGCAGCCAGTTGGCGATGTGCTGCGAGGAAATGCGCAGCGTCGCGCGGTCTTCCATCAGGCCTACGTCATTGATGTCGGGCACCTTGGAGCAGCCCACGCCCTGATCGATCCAGCGTACGACATAGCCCAGCAGCCCCTGACAGTTGTTGTCGAGTTCCTCGGCGATCTCCGCTTCCGACCAGTTCACGCCTTCTGCGAGCGGGATCGCAAGCAGCGCATCGAGGCCCATCGGCTCGGGCAGGCGCTTCTGGACGTCGAACACATCGATCTGGTGATAGTGCAGCGCGTGGAGCGTCGCGGCGGTGGGGGACGGCACCCATGCGGTGTTGGCGCCTGCGCGCAGGTGGCCGATCTTCTCGACCATCATCTGCCCCATCAGATCGGGCGCGGCCCACATGCCCTTGCCGATCTGCGCCTTGCCCGAAAGGCCGTGCTTCAGCCCGATGGCGACATTGCGCGCCTCGTAGGACTTGAGCCAGTCCGAGCCCTTCATCGCGCCCTTGCGCAGCATCGGCCCGGCGCGCATCGAGGTGTGGATCTCGTCGCCGGTGCGATCGAGGAAGCCGGTGTTGATGAAGACGATGCGGTCGCGCACGGCGTGGATGCAGGCGGCAAGGTTCGCCGAGGTGCGGCGCTCCTCGTCCATCACCCCGACCTTGATGGTGTGGCGCTTGAGGCCGAGCAGATCCTCGACCGCGTCGAACAGGTCATTGGTGAAGGCGCATTCCTCGGGCCCGTGCATCTTGGGCTTCACGATGTAGATCGATTTGCAGCGCGAGTTGCCGAAGCGGCCCTTGCCCTCGACATCGAGCGTGGAGATTGCGCTAGTGAACACAGCATCCATGATGCCTTCGGGGATCTCGGAGCCGTCCGCTAGGCGGATCGCCGGGTTGGTCATCAGGTGGCCGACATTGCGCACGAACATCAGGCTGCGACCGGGCAGCGTGAACTCGCTGAAATCCATCGCGGTGAAGGTCTTGTCGCCCGCCAGCGTGCGGGTGAGGGTCTTGCCGCCCTTTGCGAAGCTTTCGGACAGATCGCCGCGGATGATGCCGAGCCAGTTGGTGTAGGCGAGCAGCT
>JACCDK011289427.1_pt1 | contig 14867 bp, 11 predicted proteins | sample 7445871 | NCBI WGS metagenome assembly JACCDK01 (sample SAMN15323436, study PRJNA562643) | freshwater metagenome | isolation source: river surface water | place: USA:Blue River Watershed | collected 2017-08-15 | reverse complement strand
TGTTTTCAGTCTATAACTACAGATAGTGTCCTTATAAAACTGTCTGGCTCTGGTCTACCTATTGTTATATCCCCGGTTTCAGACCCATCTTTTACATATTTGATAATGCCGATGAATCGGTAATCATACCCATATGATTGAAATCAAAGACTTACTTGCTAGATGGAGTCATATCCTTCTCTCTGGGGAGTCTAAAAAGGAAACTATCCGAGGTATTATATCTTCGGTTATTGGAATTAATATTGATTCTAATAGTATTAAAATAACCAATAATACGGTTTATTTAGATATAAAACCTATTTACAAAAGTGAGATTCTTTTGAAAAGATCAAAAATTGATTCTCTAATAGAACAAGCTCTCACTCAAAAAAACCTACCTGACATTCGCTAGAATTAATAGGATACTTTAAAGGTGGAAATTTTTTCACCTCGGCCACCCATACTATCGTAACCAATAATCCGTATCGTGTTTTTAGTTTGTAAATTTTCCAGATCTTGGGGAGTAAAACTGAAATAAAAAGGAGATTCTAGGGTTTCTATAAAAATATTATTTATAAAAACATCTACCTTTACAAGGGGAAAATCACCAGAGCTAGATAATTTTAAATTTATTTTTTGACCACCTAGATAAGTTTTCGAAGAGCTTGGTTCTGAGATGGATATTTTCGGTACAGAGGATTGGGTGTGCACATCATCAGATATAGCTGGCTTGTCTTTTATGGTTGTTTGCGTGTACCTATAACTATTTTGTGCCCACCAATTTTGTATAGGAATTTCCCAATTTAAATATTGAGGATTACTTTCTGGATTTGCTGGGGGTGCTCCCAAAATATCTTTTCTATCAACCCAGTGTAGTATGGTGTGTACATTAGTTATTACTTTTTCCTCCACCATGTCGGTCGGTGTAAATTCTGTAGCTAGTTTTCCTGATGCTTTGTCTATAAAGAAGTTCTCATTTCCTTGCCAGAAGCCTCGTAGCGCTGGTTTTATACTAGGATCGACTACCTGGCTTGGATTTTCAAATTTTTCATCTGGCAGGGTCTTTAGGGCTTCGTTTATAAATTTATTCCATATTGGTCCAGCTAGAGCCGCCCCCCCTTTTTTCATTGGGGTATTATCATTGTTTCCAGCCCAAGCTCCTATCACTATTGATGGAGTGTAACCGACAGTCCAGGCATCCTTGTTGTTGTTGGTGGTTCCGGTTTTTACAGCTACATCTTTGCCTCCTATATACAATACAGAATGAGAACCAAACGTGGGAACACGCGCCGGTTCGTCTTTTAAAATACTAGAAATGGTTAATGCTGTATTTTTAGGCAAAACTGTTCTAGGTTGGGGGTTGTATTCTTCTAGAATATTTCCAGTCGCATCTTCTACTTTTAAAATTCCAGTGTATGGGTTGCGAATACCGTCATTAGCAAAAACTCCGTAAGCTGAAGTTATATCTAGAAGTGATACTTCACCACCTCCGATAACTAGAGTGAGTCCATATCTGTTTATATCATCAAGGGTGCTAATACCCATATCTTCCGCGGTTTTTAGGGATTCGGAAAGTCCAGCTAGATAAAAAAGTTTTACCGCTATTACGTTTATAGATTGTGCCAAGGCGTCCTTTAGGCTCATTGGACCACGAAATAAGTTGTCGTAATTGTTTGGCATGTAGCATTCCTCTTGATCGTGTCCAGGTTTTGCCCTGCCTGAAGGATTGCAGGTGCTTTGGAATTCGGTTGCTACGTCAAATAGGACTGTGCTCGGAGTAAAGCCCTTATTAAAGGCCGTGGCATAAATAAAAGGTTTAAAGGATGACCCTGGTTGCCTGGACGCTGTCGCTACGTTAAAATTTCCATCAATTTCTTTATCAAAATAATCTCTAGAACCCACCATAGTAAGGATTTGTCCAGTTTTTGGGTCTATGGCTATTAGTGCCCCATTTTCGCCATTCCAGTCCTTGGTGTTTTTCAATGCCACCTCTTTTACAAACTCCTCACCCTTTTTTTGTAAATTATAATCTATACTGGAGGTTACTTTTAATCCACCATGCTCTACTACATCATTCCCATATTTTTTTTCTAGATATTCTTTAATAAAGAATACGAAATGTGGCGCTTTTATACTATTTGCTTCCTGAGGGGAGAAGGCTACTGTTTCATTTTTTGCTTGAGTGTATTCGTCTTCTGTTATAAACCCAACTTCTTTCATTCTAGATAGCACTAAATTTTTTCTAGTTTCTAGCATTGCCTTATTTTTACCATAAGGTGAAAGTGTGGTCGGAGATTGAGGTATGGCAGCCAAGTACGCTGCTTCGGTTATGGTCAAATCGCCAGCATTTTTATTGAAGTACGATTGGCTTGCTTCTTGGATTCCGTAAATAGTTCCTCCATAAGGTATTTCATTTAAATAAGCTTCCAGTATCTCTTCTTTGGTTAGTGTCTTATCTATTTTTACGGCCAGAATCCATTCTTTTAATTTTCTGACATATTTACCCAAGCCCTGGTCTTTTTTTAATAGGGTATTTTTTACTAATTGTTGAGTGATAGTTGACCCACCACCACCTACTCCAATGTTGGTGATCTGAGAAAGAATTGCCCGAATTGTCGAACTAATTCGAACGCCATTATGATTGTAAAATTCCGAGTCCTCAATAGCCACGGTGGCGTTTTTTATATTTACCCCCATATTTTCAAAAGCTATGTTTGTTCTTTTTATGTCTTTGTTTATATCGTATAGCAATACCTCACCAGTGCGGTCATATATTTTGGTGGAATTTATTATTTTTCTATCTTCAAAGGACTGAAAATCAGGGATACTAAAAGAAGAAATCCATAATATAAGGATACTGCCAGCCACAATAATAATACCTGCACACAAAAGGGCTACATTTTTCCAAAAATGCTTATTCTTCGGGAGGATTTCCATGAACCGGTGGAATATATGCTTTGTTGCACGAAAGGCCTTCCTTACAAACTTTACAATTTTTACCATTCTTTAATAATATCAGAAAATGTGTTATTATCCGAGTGTGAAAATAGTTACAGACGAAAATAAAATAGATGAGATATTGAGCCGTGGGGTTGAGGATATTTTCATAAAGGAAGACCTATTAAAGCAATTAACTTCAGGTAAAAAACTAAGAATTAAGTTTGGTATTGACCCAACAAGCCCTTTTATACATCTTGGTCGTGCCATACCTCTACGAAAGTTAAGAGCCTTCCAAAATTTGGGTCATCAAGTCGTATTAATTATAGGTGACTTTACCGCAAAGATTGGAGACCCTTCAGATAAGCTGGAAAAAAGGCCCATGCTGACCACTGAGGAGATACAGTCTAACCTGAAGAATTATCTAGAACAAATTGGTCTTATTTTAGATATGAAGACAGTTGAAGTTAGATATAATTCAGAATGGCTGGCTGGGATGAGTATTCCGGAAATTGGTAAATTGCTTGAGTGTTTTACTGTTCAGCAAATGACCAAGAGGAGAAATTTTAAAAATAGATTAGATGCGGGAGAGGATGTTTTTATGGTTGAACTAATGTATCCTGCTCTCCAGGGTTACGATAGTGTTGCCGTAGAGTCAGATGTAGAAATTGGCGGATTTGATCAGCTTTTTAACCTGAAGGCTGGAAGAACTGTGCAAAAGAGATATGGTCAAAAAGAACAAGATGTTATGGTTTTGTCTATGATCGAAGGTATCGACGGGCGCAAGATGTCTTCTTCTTGGGGTAATATAATTTCAGTTATAGATAAACCGGGTGACATGTTTGGAAAAGTGATGGAAATAAAAGATGATTTGATTGTAAAATATTTTACACTTTGTACTGATACTTCTGTCGCGCAAATAGAAGTTATTGCACAAGAACTTAAGGATGGGGTGAACCCTCGTGATGTTAAAATGAAGTTAGCTTGTGAAATTGTAAATACTTATCATGGTATAGAGAAGGCGGAAAAAGCTAAAGAAGATTTTATAAATACTTTTCAGAAAAAAGAAATTCCAGATGAGATGGAGGAAGTGAAGGCGGAAAGCGGGGAACTAGTTAGTGAGGTTTTGGTTAAAAATAAAGTACTAGCTTCAAAGGGGGAGTGGCGTAGGCTGGTAGATGGTAAGGCTGTGCACGATCTTATAAAAAAGGAGCACGTGTCTGAAGTGGATCTAAAAGTCAAAGAAGAACTGACTCTAAGATTAGGTAAAAAGAAATTTATAAAAATAGTATTAAATTAAAAAAGCCCCAGCTGGGGCTTTTTTAAAATGTACGCTAACTAGCGATCTCTGTCGTATTTTTCATCCTCATTTTCATCCTCCACTTTTTCATCCAGGTCTTCTAAATCAAGTTCGTCTTCGTCGACTATACTAAAACCATGTTCTTCTAATTCATCTTCATCCATACAAAATTTATTTTTTATTTATTATTAATAATACGCACATTAATTTTTAATTTATTATTTCTCTTATTTTGTAACAAAATCTAAAAGTCTATGCAATAGTAACTGTGGATAAGTCTATGATTTTATATATGCCAGGGCAGTTAGTGCTACTGCAATGGCATCCATTTCATCGTCGGATTTTTTAGAAGCTTCTACTTTTACTAGCATTTTTACCATTTTTATTATTTGTTCCTTGCTAGCCTTGCCGTATCCAGTGGTGGCGACCTTGATTTGAGGAGGAGAGAACTCGTGGATTTTTAAATTTGCCTTGGTGGCTTCATATATGATTACCCCACGAGCTTCAGACACGTGCATGACTGTTTTTTGGTTAGTGGTTAGAAAAAGGGTTTCGATGGCTAATATATCTGGTTCGTATTTTTTAATTATTTGCGAAACTTCTGCTCCGATTAAAACCAGGCGCTCACTGAAATCTAGTTTAGTTGAAGTTTTAAAACAAGTCGAAAAAATCAACTGCTCTCTGTTTTGAGTAGTGCCTAAGGATTTGTCTACTATAGCTATTCCTAGCCTTTCAAAGCCGGGATCTATCCCTAAAATTCGCATGCGGTAATTTTAACACTTTAAAAGTAGGGGAACTATGGCTTGACATAAATAATATAAAACCATATAGTATATTCGAACTTAAACCCTTCCTTACCGCAGGGAGGAAGCGCGGCGTATCCTCGCGGAGGAATATGGTTGCCCATATTTCTCGAGAGGGATTAGACAACCCTCTCTCGTTAGTGCCAGAGGTGCGAGGTAGGCGGTAAGTAGTGCCCCCAAGTGTTTGTGTTCTAGAGCACAGAATTACTGGTTTCGTCTAGATGGCCACTTACCTCGCACCTCGCTCGTTTTTGAGGTATTCTACTGATTAGTTTCAGTAATCATTGGTCGCAACCGACCACCCCATGGGGTCTTCCGTTGCGACCTTTTTTAGTGCCAATTTTTACTTTATAACTTTATACTTTTAACTTTCTACTTCCATTCCTAGATGTTCATAAGCTTTTTTGGTAGCCATTCGTCCGCGAGCAGTTCGTTCCAGTAATCCTAGTTGGATTAGATATGGCTCGATGACTTCTTCGATAGTGGCTTCTTCTTCACTCAAGGCAGCAGCCATAGTCTTTAGTCCGACTGGTCCGCCTTTAAATTTTTCTATTAGCACTTCTAAGTATTTAATATCGGAATTATTTAAACCTATTTCATCAATAGCAAGCATAGTAAGAGCACCATTTACAATGTCGCGGTCTATATTTTTATTACTTGCTCCATAAGAAGTAATTTTTCCTTCCGGGTTTACTTGGGCAAAATCGCGAACTCTTTTCAAAAAATAATTTGCTGTGCGTGGAGTAAATCGACTTCTTTTGGCGATTTCATCCAAGGCATCTTTATCGAAGGTAATTTCTAAAAGTTTGCTAGAACGTTCTACAATTTTCGCAATCTCTTCGTTGGAATAAAATTCCAAACGAAAAACTCCACCCGAAAATCGTGATCGTAAGGGAGAGGACACCAGGGCCACTCGAGTGGTCGCCGCGATTAGGGTAAACGGTGGCAGGTCGAGTTGGATAGTCCTAGCCGAAGGCCCTTTGCCGATGATGATGTCCAAAACCCCAGACTCCATGGCTGGATAGAGTATTTCCTCTACCATTTTATTTAGACGATGAATCTCATCTATGAACAGAATATCCCCCGAAGCGAGGTTGGTAAGTATAGAAGCTAGGTCACCGACTTTTTCAATAGCTGGGCCAGAGGTGATTTTCATCTGTCGACCGGTTTCCTTTGCTATTAGGTGGGCTAAGGTGGTCTTGCCTAAGCCTGGGGGACCATAAAACAGTATGTGTTCTGGTATTTGTCCACGCTCTTCGGCCGCTCGAAGTAGCAATCTAACGTTGTCTTTTATATGTTTTTGGCCAATGTAGTCATCCCAGGCTCTTGGGCGTAAAGTTTGGTCCAAAAAGGAATCTTCAGTCGATGAATTTTGAGCCCTTTTTTTGTCCTTATCGTTATTGGTATTATTAGGATTAGTGCTTGACATTATGATTCGAATATGCTATACTTGTATTAGTTAGCTAATTGTCCACCTTATACACAGGGTATCAACATAGCTATGAACATTATAGCATTTACGACATTTTGTATGTAGTAAAATGTATTATGTGAAGAGATTAGTCAAGAAGGCATTAATCTCTAAGCAATCAGCCATCGGTTATACGAATGTGCGTAGGACGTTCTGGTAGAATTTATTCTTTCTGGTGCTATCCTATAATCATTTGTTACTCTTGGGGCTTAGCTCCAAAAGGATTGTTTAGAGATTAGTGCTTTTTTATTTTGTATTTTTAGGATTATTCTGAAAAGGGAGAAGCATGAATAAATTTATTTATTCAATGTTCGAGTGAAGTCGAGACAAGGTACTCCTTATTTTTCACCTAGATCTACCACGCTCAGCACTTCTTCAAAAGAAGTAATTCCATTTAAGATTTTTACTACTCCGTCTTGGCGCATAGAGAGTATGCCTTGCTTGGCAGCGATTTCTTTTATTTCTCGTTCACTAGGATTTTCGGGGATTATTTTTTCTATCTCGGCGTCATTTTTAATAGCTTCAAATATACCGATTCTTCCGTGGTAGCCGGTGCTGTTGCATTCTTCGCAACCCACGGGGGTATAAAGTTTTATGGGCGCATCTTTGTTTATGTTGTGTTTCAATAAATCTTTTCCCTCTGATGACATTTCATTTAAAATAGTTTTTATGGTTTGGTTTTGTTCAGGAGTGGGCTCGGTTTCTTTTTTACAAACCTTGCACAATATACGTACTAGACGTTGAGCCATAGCAAGTGACAGAGCTGATACCAGTATCTTTGGATTTACCCCAAGATCTATCAGGCGGGGTATAACTCCAGCAGCATTGTTGGTGTGTAGGGTAGATAGAACCATGTGTCCAGTCAGTGATGATTGTACAGCTATTTCAGCAGTATCTCGATCACGGATTTCCCCGACCATTATTACGTCAGGATCTTGTCTCAAAATTGACTTGAGTCCTTCAGCAAAAGTGTAACCTTTGTCTTGGTTGGTCTGAGTTTGGGTGATACCTTTGATGTGGTATTCGATAGGGTCTTCGATAGTGATGACGTTTATATCCGGGTTATAGAGTTTTCTCAAGAATGCATAAAGGGTGGTGGTCTTTCCGGCACCAGTAGGTCCAGTAACTAGAATCAAGCCATTTGGTTTAATAATTTCTTGTTCAATAATATCAAATAAAAATTTTTCAATACCCAATTCCTCGAATTCGATTTGGATAGATTTTGGATCTAGTATTCTCATCACTATGGCCTCACCATAGGCTCCAGGTATGAGTGAGGTGCGCACAGAAAGTTCTTCGGCACCCTCCATAATATTAAAGCGCCCATCTTGAGCCACCTTTGATGTGAGTTTCATGCCAGATAAAAGTTTGATGCGAGAATTGAGTAGCCGGTATATGTCTGCATCGAAGAAATTTATATCTTGCAGTATTCCATCTAGACGTAGGCGCAATCTACCCCGATCCTTTTCTGGTTCGATATGCACATCAGAGGCTTTTACAGCAATAGCTCCTGCCAGAATAACCTCGAGCAGACGAGAAATTTTATGACTTTTGTTTTCCTCCAGAATCTGAGTAACCAATTGGGTGATGTCTTGAATATGGGTTATTTTTTCTGCGGTTTTTCGGAGCACCTCTCCAGAAATATCGAGTCCGCCTACCATTGAAATCTCAGCCATCGAGAGTTCTTTGTATCTATCCCACACTTTTTGTAAACTTGCTGCAGATGTCATGTAAAAAGTGGGAATCAAATTCCGTCGTTGCATGTCTTCGCGTAGTCTTGCTAGTAGACCTTCCGAAGGAGCACGAATGGCGATAAAAATATTCTTACCAAAAAGTTTAAAAGGGGCGACCCTCAATTCTTCTGCTTCAGCTTGAGGTATAGCTCGCAGAGCTTCATTGTCTACGCCTACTCGATAAAGGTCTATGTAGGGTAGTCCGTATTTGGATTCCGCAAGTGTGGCTACGAGTTTTTCCTCCTCTTCTCTGTATAAGTCCTCGAGTTGTTTTTTTTGTTTTTCTTCGTCAAAATCTGGCATGATATAAAGTATACCAATAAATGGTATTATTTACATAATGTCTCAAACCACAAAAACTAAAAATACTAGTAATAAACCCAAAACCCTTGTGCTTTTGGATGCGCATGCCATCATTCATCGGGCTTACCATGCCTTGCCAGAATTCATGTCGTCTTCAGGGGAGCCTACTGGAGCCTTGTATGGTGTGTCTACCATGGTGATGAAGATAGTAGAAGACTTAAGGCCGGATTATATTGTGGCTTGTTACGATCTGCCAGGTAAAACTTTTCGACATCAAGCTTATGACGCCTATAAAGCCGGTCGCGCCAAAACTGACGACGCACTGATTTCACAGTTAAAAAATTCTCGACAAATATTTCAAGCCTTCAATATCCCAATGTATGACGCTCCGGGTTTTGAAGCCGATGATATTTTAGGAACTATCGTAGCTAAATATAAAAAAGATAAAAACATAAATATAATTATTGCTTCTGGTGATATGGACACCATGCAGTTAGTGGATGGTAAGAAAGTTCAAGTGTATACATTAAAGAAGGGAATCAATGACACAATTTTGTATGACGAAGAAGAAGTAATATCTCGTTTCGGATTTCTTCCAAAATTTTTACCCGACTATAAAGGTTTGCGTGGCGACCCATCCGATAATATCATCGGTATTAAAGGTATAGGTGAGAAGACAGCGACGAGTTTGATCACTGTATTTGGCACAGTGGAAGAAATATATAAAGAGTTAAAAGTAGAAAGTAAAAAGTTTAAAGAAATAGGGTTGACTGACCGCATAATTAATTTATTAAAAGATAATGAAGAAGAAGCTTTGTTTTCTAAAACCTTGGCTACTATTCGTGGCGATGCGCCGATAAAATTCGAATTACCAGAAAAAACTTTTTGGCAGGCCGCGGACCTAAAAAAAATAGAACAAGTTTTTGTACTATTTGAATTTCGCTCTTTGTTTACAAGATTAAAAAGTTTTTTTGGTTCTTCGGGGAATCAGGAAGAAAGTTTGCGAGCTGGTCTGACTGAGTCCGACCCGGAATCCCCACGGGCTACACGAGGAAACGAGAAAATTTTGCTTCCTGATGTGCCAAAAGACAAATTACAGGAGGCTAGTATTGCTATTTGGCTTATCAATTCTGATCTTTCGTACCCCGGACTCGAAGAAATTTTAAGATTTGCAGGCACTGAAGACTTTGATAAGGCTTACGAATTTATATTTAGGAAATTGAAAGACCTGCCTGCCGGTAGTAAGGGAAAGAATTTAGAAAAAGTTTATGAAGAAATAGAAAAGCCGATCATAAGAGTGGTATCCGACATGTCTAAGTATGGAATACTGATCGATAAAAATTATTTTGCCGATCTATCTAATGAGTATCATAAAAGTTTGGATGAGCTAACTAAAAAAATATATAAACTAGCCGGCACAGAATTCAATATCAATTCTCCGAAACAATTGGGTGAAGTGCTCTTTGTGAAAATGGGGATCAAATCCAAAAAGAAGAGTGCTGGCGGTGCATTGTCTACAAAGGTTTCAGTACTTGAAGAGCTCGAGGAGGATAATCCTATAATTACCGAAATTATGAGCTATCGTGAGCTTCAAAAGTTGGTTTCTACTTATGTGGACGTGATTCCGACAATGGTCAAAGAAGATGGGCGTCTACACTCACATTTTATTCAAAATGGAACCACCACCGGTAGATTTGCTTCGCTTGATCCAAATTTACAAAATTTGCCTATAAAGTCTGAGCTTGGTCGTCGAATCCGGGCTGGATTTATCGCAAGCAAAGGGCACAAGTTGGCAGCTTTTGATTATAGTCAAGTAGAGTTACGTATTGCTGCCATGCTTTCTGGGGATGAAAAGATGAGTAAAATTTTTAGAGATAGGGAGGATATTCATGCTGGGGTAGCTTCTGCTGTGTTTGGTGTGCCGATAGATAAGGTAGACAGAGAAATGCGACGTAAGGCCAAGGTGATAAATTTTGGAATTATTTATGGTATGGGGGTGACCGCGCTTCGAAAGAATTTGGGCGGTACGCGTGAGGAAGCTCAAAAATTTTATGATGAATATTTTACTCAGTTTGCTGGAGTGAAAACTTATCTAAAAGAAGTGGAAGAATTTGCAATGAAAAATATTTATACTGAAACCTTATTTGGCCGAAAAAGATATTTCCCAAATGCAAACTCTAGAATTCCTTTTCTGAAAAGTATGGCCCTGCGTACTGCTACCAATGCGCCCATTCAGGGGACAGCAGCTGATGTTATAAAACTTGCGATTCGTTACGCCAATGAAGACCTGGAAAAGGCAGGTCTTTTAGATAAGGTTCACCTTGTACTTCAGGTTCATGACGAATTAGTTTATGAGGTAGAAGAAGAGGTGCTCAAAGAAGCAGATTTGATAATTAAAAATGCTATGGAGGGGGTACTAATGCGCTCATATTTGAAGTATAAAACAGATATCCCATTGCTTGTAAACTCTGGGTCGGGGGACAATTTTGATTCAGTAAAATAGGTTATTTGTGCTATAATAAGAGAATGGACGGTGGCAAGAACAATCTCCCAAAACACAGTGTGCACCATGTATTGGCGCATTCTTATTTAGTGCATTTGGTGCTACTTTTGGTGGCTATTTTCTTGGATTATATTTTTGATTATAATTTTTTCAATAATTCTATCGTAGTGCCAGTGGGTTTTGTGGTTCTATTATTAGCCACATTTCTTATATTTTGGGCTCAAAAAACAGGACGTGACTTTAGTAACATTAAGGGCGCAAAGACAACTGAGCATTTTTGTCGCGGGCCTTATTGTTATACTAAGGTTCCCACACAGTGGGGGCTTGCATTTTTAGTACTTGGGTTTGGTTTGGTAACCAACTCTTTTTTTATAGTAGTTTTTACAGTCGTTTCCTTCTTACTTTCTAAAATTTTATTTATGGGGAAATATGATAAATTGCTTACAGAAAAATACGGTGATGCTTATGTGGCTTATAAAAAATTGGTGAAGTTTTAATCTAGCTCAAATGATTTATCTTTTTGCCGGTGATGATACCAGGGCTAAACACGCAAGTTATGAAAATTTTTTAAAATCTCTGCCCGCGCAGGCAGGTCTGATTACTCCTACCGACCCACTCTTTATTAATCGAAATAATTTTAACAAACAACAGGTCGAGAGCTTGTATTCTGGATCAGGTCTTTTTACTTCCAAGTCTACAGTAGTTTTTGAGGGGATACTGGATTATGAAGATAATAGGGATTTTATTTTAGAAAGGTTGAGTTTTATGGCTGAGTCACCGAGTGATTTTGTTTTTTTAGAGAGTAAGCTGCTTAAATCCATCCTAGATATTTTTAAAAAAGCCCGAACCGAACTCAATATATTTGAATTACCAAAAGAGAAAAAGGAAAAATATGATAATTTTTTAGTGGCTAATGCTTTTGGCTCCAAAGATAAACTGAATATGTGGGTGCGCTTTAGACAAGCTATGGATCTCGGGGTGGGGATGGAGGAGATAGTGGGAGTCTTGTTTTGGAAGATTAAAGATATGATCCTAAAAAAGGATTTTCGAAAGTTTAAAGAGGAAGATTTAAAAAAAATGGCTTCACGCCTGAGTTATTTGCTCCCCGAAGCTCGCTCCAAAGGAATGGATGCCGAATCTGCCTTTGAGCAGTTTCTACTTGAGGTTTTTTAAAAATCTTTAGAAGGGAGAATATTATAGTTGTATTTTCCTAATGTTTTAAGCAAGAAACTCTAATTTATTAGAGCGATGGAGAAAGAAAAAAACTAGATTCCACCTTAAACACTCTGTAATAGGTCTAACCTTTCTGAGCCAAATGTTTGTATGTAATTATTGTAATACGGTAATGCATAACTATCTGATGAGTTAGGCTCATAATAAACTAAATAACGCTGATTTTCAAAATCAATTCTTGCACCAGAAGAACCCGAAGCAACAATTAAATATGCCCTACCGCGTACTCTCCCAGACATTACTTCCTCTACAGATTCTATGGACTCTCTTTCAATAAATTTTTCTTGACCTTCGACTATTGCTAAAAATTTTTCATACCATTCTTGCAATAATCTTCGTTTTTCTTTTGGATCCTCTGCCTGCTTCCAAGATTGGAATAATCGTATAAAATCTCTAGCTCTTTCACTGAGCTCTATGTTATTTTCCGGACTAGATTGTGGACCAAATTCGATCATAAATTTATTATATCACCAGCTCGCACATGGGGCTACAAACAATTCTTCGTCGTCACTCAGAATTTTCGCAGCTCGCCCCTCGCGGTTTTGTGTTCTCACAAAACATCCCATGTTTTGTGCGCCCAGTTGGAATCGAACCAACGACCTTATCCTTAAAAGGGATCTGCTCTACCAGCTGAGCTATAGGCGCATAACTACTCAAATATATAGTAAGTAATGACAAAAATCAAGAAAGGTGACATAATATATTTATGTATCGTATAAACAAAACTCTAATATATTTACTCATCATGACTATGGTCGGTTCTTTTTTTGCTATCAATATTATCGTGAAGGCGTACGACGTAGCCTACGCCCCCTATTCAATTGAATAAAAATTAATGCTATGGTGTAGGTATGGCAGGTATTTTTAAATTACATAAGGCATGGGAGCCAGCAGGTGATCAGCCGGTGGCTATTTCTAAATTGCTGGAAGGGTTAAATAAAGGGATGAAAAAGCAGACCTTGCTCGGGGCGACAGGCACAGGCAAGACTTTCACTATGGCCAATGTGATAGCTGAGTACAACAAACCAACTCTAGTTATAGCTCATAATAAAACCCTGGCCGCCCAGCTGGCTCAAGAGTTTAAAAGTTTTTTTCCTGAAGCAGCGGTGCACTATTTTGTTTCTTATTACGACTACTATCAACCCGAGGCTTATATGCCAGTCTCGGATACTTATATTGAAAAAGATGCATCTATAAACAAAGAGATAGATATGCTTCGTCATGCTAGCACTCAGGCCCTGCTGACTAGACGCGATGTCATTATCGTAGCATCGGTGTCCTGTATTTATGGTTTAGGAAGTCCTGAGGAATATCAAAAAGTGAATTTGAAGCTCGAAGTAGATATGCAGATGGACAGGCTCGCCCTCATGAAGCGTTTGATAGAAATTCATTTTGAGCGGACAAATGCGGATCTCACTCCGGGAACTTTTCGTTCGATTGGATCCAAAGTGGAATTTATGCCAGTTTCGGAAACTGTAATGTATCAAGTAGAAATGAGTGGCGGAAAAATCTCAATAATAAACAAAGTCGATCCGGTTTCGGCTCATATTATCAAGGAAGAAAAAAATATTTTCGTCTTTCCAGCTAAACACTTTATCACTGAAGATAAAAAGAAAAAACTTGCATTAACAGCAATTAAAAAAGAGTTAACTGCTCAATTAAAACTTTTTGAAAAAGAAGGAAAATTACTTGAAGCGGAAAGAATCAAACGTCGGACAAATTATGATTTGGCTATGATAAAAGAAGTTGGCTATTGTAGTGGTATTGAAAACTATTCGAGACATTTATCCGGTAAGGCTGAAGGGGAGCCACCAGAGACGTTACTTTCATATTTTCCTCATATAAAAAATCCGGAATATTCTCGCCGTCGTTCGCACTCTGTCCTGGAAGGGCAAGATTTATCTGGTCGCAGCGAAGACTCCTCTGAGAATATTCCGGATTTTTTGACTATTATCGACGAGTCCCATGTGACATTACCTCAATTGAACGGTATGTATGCTGGTGATGCCTCACGCAAAAAAACCCTTGTGGAGTATGGTTTTCGTTTACCTTCAGCTAAAGACAATCGTCCTTTAAAGTATGGAGAGTTTGAAGAAAGAATTGGCCCTGTGGTATACACTAGTGCTACTCCGAGCGATATCGAACGCGAAACCAGTGAGCAGATTGTAGAGCAAATCATTCGCCCGACTGGGCTCGTTGATCCAGAAACTATTGTAAGACCAGTAAGCGAAAAGGTGAATTACAAAGGACAAATTTTTGATTTTATTTTTGAAGCTGAAAAAACTATCAAAAGTGGTTTTCGAGTTTTGGCCACGACGCTGACAAAAAAAATGGCTGAAGATTTGACTACTTACTTGAAAGAAAAGAATATTAAAGCCGAATATTTACACTCAGACATTAAAACTTTAGATAGAATTCAAATTCTTACTAAATTTCGAAAAGGGGAATACGATATACTGGTCGGAGTAAATTTGCTTCGTGAAGGTTTGGATTTGCCTGAGGTTGCGCTAATAGGAATTTTGGATGCGGATAAGGAGGGTTTTTTGCGGTCTGATACAGCACTTATCCAGACTATTGGCCGTGCAGCTCGCAATAGTGAAGGAAG
>JACCDK010586741.1_pt1 | contig 14868 bp, 14 predicted proteins | sample 7445871 | NCBI WGS metagenome assembly JACCDK01 (sample SAMN15323436, study PRJNA562643) | freshwater metagenome | isolation source: river surface water | place: USA:Blue River Watershed | collected 2017-08-15 | reverse complement strand
CTTCCTGTGATCGGAGTTCCTGTTAAATCGAGCAATTCCATCGATGGCTGGGATTCCATCTTGTCGATTTTGCAAATGCCTAACGGAGTTCCTGTTGCTACGGTTGCTTTGAACGCTGCCAAAAATGCAGGGATTCTAGCATTACAAATCTTGGGTAGCCATGATGCGAAATTGCAGCAAGCCGTTATCGAGTATAAGAAAGAAATGGAGAAAGAAGTATTGAAGAAAAAGGTAGGATTATAGTTTTTTGTGAACGAAATGGACATTAGGCACCTTATGAACTAAGTGCTTTACTTGCAATTACTTGCAACATTTTCTTTTAAATAATTCGTTTACCTTCATAATGTAAATAATTAAAAACAAACACATTATGAAATTAACAAAACTATTTCTTTTTGCTCCGATTGTAGCTATGATCGCTACTTCATGTGTAAGCTATCAAAACACGTACCGTGTTTCTACGATTCCTGACACAAAACTATCTGTTCAAACTTATTCTGTTGAAGTTGAGCATGATTTTTCTAAGCGTGTAACAGGTACTTCTGGTTCTCGCCGTTCAGTAGACGAGGCTCGTAACGAAGCATATTATGATGCAATCGTTTCAAATCGCGTTGACGTATTGGTAGATCCAATCTACGAAATCCAAACTACTGCGAAAGTCTTGATTTTCGGTGGCAAGTCGACTGCTAAAGTAACTGGTTTTGCAGGTTACTATAAAAACCCTCGTAGCCAAGCAGAAATCACTGCTGCTAACGAAGCTAAAGCTAAAGCAAACGCAGATGCCGCTAACGCAGCAGCATTGGCAGCTCAACAAGCACGTTTGAAAATGTTTGAAGAGTTCGCAGCTCAAGCAGCTGTAGCTAAAGAAGAAGCTAAAACGGTTATCTTGAACAACGTAACTCCAGTAGTTTGTTGCGGTGGTTGCTCAACTGGCAACAACAATAGCACAACTTCGAATGTAACTGGTGGAACGCAAGAAGCTCGCACGATTGTTACTACTCCAACTTTATCTGATCGTTTCAACACTTTGATGGGCGGTCCTGAAGGAGCTGCAGTGGTTACTACAGAAACTAAAGAAGACGGAACAGTGGTTACTGTTACCTCTCCTTCCTCTTCAACTCCATCTTCCCCAGCTGCTAAATCAAAAAGTCTTTTGAATAGCTTCATCGGAAAGATCAAATCTTTCTTTAAGCGTAAATAATTTTATTTCTAGTTAAAGTGAAAGCCTCTTCTGTGATGGAAGAGGCTTTTGTTTTAATAGCCCATTATAATTGAATCTATACCGCTGGCATTCCTTTTTAATCCATTTATCAAAGCGACAGAAAGAAGGAAGTTTGCAAAGGATGATTTATTCGACTACTCTGCATGTCCGGGTAATACCAAGGTACTGTCTTGCGTCAGTAAAAGCGTATCGGCAACAATATTTACCTTTTCAAAAGGAAGTGTTGGCTGACCAGCATTCACCCAAGCCGTATACCATAAAGATGACAACGCATGAATCGCGCTCCGGTAGCGCCTTTCCACCATCCCATGCATCGCATCCTCATAAGCACGTGCATAAACAGGATTGATTACTCTTTGTAAAGTCTGCCCTTTCTTTGCAATCGTATATAGCTCCTCCTCGCCTAGCCTTTCACGCACCACCATCTCCATCAAGAACACCGTATCAAGTAAACGATGACTCTCCAGGACCGCTTCCCATATGAAGCTTTGTGGATCGTCGATATAATTAACTGCAGGAACGAAATTTAAATATTGCTCGCCACTCAACTCTGGAATACGACTTTCCCAAAAAGCATGTATCCCTTTCTGACCGGTCTTTTGCCCATTATAATTGCTCGTTGTATGTAAAGGCACATGTGCATCTCCGACATAATGTCCTAAATCAGCAGCAGCCTTTAAAACACCATTCACATCATGCGCTTCAAACATCTTTTGTAGATGTAAATAACTCCAATACACCTGAAAAGGGACAATGCCATGTGCTTTCAAGGTGTCCATCGAAAAACTATCGCAAGCCGTTTTCCAATTTTGGGGTAAACAGACTTCCCCTAATTCATTTTCATAATGATCTAAATCGATATAATGCCGTGCAGCCTCTTCAGCTAAAAGATAGCGCCGCTGATCCGCATCCACCGCATGTCGTGTTAGATAATCGACATTCGTTTTAAACAAGGGTAACATGGCTTCAGGCAGACAAAATACTGCGTAGTAATTAATATGCCGATGTCCCCAAAAACCCCATGGAATAGCCGCTTTCGCAACTACCATCATAGTAAAAAGAAAATCGAACAAGAAAAAAAGCAACACTCGTTTCAACATATACTAATAACGAGTGAGCCACCAGTTTTCGTATAACTAGTCGTCTAATTTTGTAACGCCCCCACTCACGATAAACTTCATCGCTTCGGTAGAAGTGATGCCCGTGATAGGTGTAATACTAGTGCGCGGAACAATAAGTACAATGCCTGCAAAGCTATAAGACATCGGGCAGTAAACAGCAACAGAATCTTTAGTTCCAAAATCACTCAAATCATCATGTGTTAAAAAACCCATTCTTTGTACTTGATTCTCCTTGTCTATCATCACCAATACAGGCTTGTTAAAACGCTTCTCTTCACCGGCAAAAGCACCAATCAAATCTTTGATACTACCATAAACCTGTTTCAACAATTTGCTACGACCAATTAAGGCCTCCATGGCTATAATCAACTTATTGAAAAGGAAGTTGTAGGAAAAATAGCCCATCAAAATAGTGAAGGCAACTACGACTAGAAAGCCAATGCCATAAAGCCTTACATGAAACAACTGATACGACCATTCACGCATTGGAATGATACTATCTACCATATTAAAGACCATCACGAGCGCATAGACTGTCAAGGCTAGTGGACCCGTAACGAGTAGGCCGCGTAAAAAATAATTAAACAAGCGTTTGGTAGTCATGTGAATCGGGATAATTTTGTTGAACCAATGCAAAAATACCTTTTACTAGTCCTTTTACTATTACCCTTTTCTTACTCTTTTGCACAAACGCATTGGCAAGACTCCATTTTACTACACCAAGCCAACCCTTCTAGTCAAGGTAAAGGATGGCAGATGGAGATTAGTTGCTTCGGAGGAGGGATTTGGAAGCACACGCCGAAATTTAAATCAGATCACCAAGGTGCAAATATTGGCGCGGAGGTAAATATCCTTAGACAAACCTTCGGCAGTAAGGCTTGGAATGCAACGTATCATTACCCGCGCGTTGGTTATACGATTTTATTCAATCGCTTCCCGAATGTCAATCAGCTTGGTTATGCATTTGGTATTTTAGGCACTATTCAATTGCCTATTTATCGTGGTGATAGGTTGCAGGTGCACCTCGGTCTTTCAGATGGTTTAGCATGGCTTAGTAATAAATATGAGGCGACGGTGGATACTAATCGGAATGCGATTGGTTCGCATATTAATGAAGTGACTTCTGTTAAATTAGTGTTGAGCTATGTCCTCTCAGAATATGCAAGTATTAAATGGAATACCGGTATCACCCATTTTTCGAATGCGCGCTATCAGACCCCAAATTTGGGTATTAATATCATCACTACAGGCTTGAGTTTGAATTACGCTATCGCTGATATGCCAGCGAATTATCGTCCCTTAAAAGTGGGTAAAGTAGATAAGAATTGGAAGAAGGAGTTTCGCTTTGGCTTTGGAAGAACAGAATTTTTAGTTCCGAACGGACCAAAATGGAATATCTATGTTCTTTACGGCGGATTGAGCAAGCAATGGAATTCAGTCCATCGTTTTAGAATTGGCTTAAGAGGAGAATATAATGCTGGGGCTGCATGGACGAGTAAATTTTTCTTTCCCCAAGAATATAAAGTACTTGAAAACGCGAGCACTTTTGCGTTTCAAGTAGGAGAAGAATGGTTGATTGGCAAATTCGGAATCGTAGGGAACCTAGGCTACTACTTACATCAAGGTTTGGATCCGCAAATGGCGATTTATCAGCAGCTGGGCATTAATTATCTACTGTGGCGTTCAGCGAGCACTGGCAGAGAACTATTTGGAGGCATTATGATGAAACATCACTTAGGCATAGCGCAATACCCAGAGGTGACTATTGGATGGAGATTTTAAGTGCTTGCAACAGATTTAATCGCAGCAAACTCCTCTCCTTTTTGTCGAAGCTCCGCTTCCAAATCAAAATCGTCTTGTAGCCCTAACCAAAATTGAGGACTATTCCCAAAGAACAAGGAAAAACGAATGGCGGTATCTGCAGTAATTCTACGGCGACCCTTTATTATTTCAGATATTCTAGTTTGCGGCAAATAGGTTTCTTTCGCAAGGCGATATGCACTTATTTTCATAGGAATTAAAAATTCCTCCAATAAAACCTCTCCCGGATGAATATTTTTAAGCTGTTCCATTTTCTTGCTTTTAATGATAGTCTATAATTTCAACTTCGTATGCGTCACAATTAAGCCATTGAAAAACAATTCGCCATTGACGATTAATTCGAATGCTATACATCCCATGGAGATCACCTTTTAGTTTTTCTAATCTATTTGCAGGTGGAACCCTTAAATCATTCAAATCGAGAGAATTATTTATTATCCGAAGCTTACGCCTTGCTATGTTTTGAATTTCAAATGGTAAGCTATGAACCAATGTTCCTTTCCAAATTTGCTCTGTTTCCTTGTCTGCAAATGTTCTAATCAATACTACCGCAATACGTTACTAATGTCAAAAGTAAGTACATTCTTGAATAAAAACAATTTTTTCTGAGAATGGACCCTATCAATGGTAATAACGCCCCAAACTGCACTTTTCGTATCGGATAGACACAAAAAAAGCCGAACTTTGCAGTTCGGCTTTCAATATCAGTATAAGATGAAATTACTTCAAAGCAGTTTCATCAGAAACAGTCAATTTCTTACGGCCTTTACGACGACGTGCAGCTAATACACGGCGACCGTTTGCAGTTGACATACGCTCACGGAATCCGTGTTTCTTTTTACGTTTCTTGCTATGCGGTTGGAAAGTACGTTTCATGACCTTTTGTTATTAATTCGATTGGGAGTGCAAAGATACGAGTCAATTTCAATTATGCAAACCTTTAAGCGAAAATTTTTAATCTTTTTTTTAATCCCCACTAATAAATCCCCCTAAAAGCCCGCCAATTCCGCTATTTTCCTCTCTTCTACGCCCGAAAGCTGCCGCTGAAGCGATTCGATCTGCCAAGCGACTAAACGGTAAACTTTGCAGATAAACCTTCCCTGGTCCGCTTAAAGTAGCTAAAAAGAGTCCTTCTCCGCCAAATAAGGCATTTTTGAAGCCTCCTACAAACTTAATATCATAATCCACCGTCTCTTCCATCCCTACCAAACAACCCGTATCGATGCGTAAAGTCTCTCCTGGCTGCAAAATCCGCTCGATAATGGTTCCTCCGGCATGAATAAACGCCATTCCATCTCCCGTAAGACGTTGAAGGATAAACCCTTCTCCGCCAAAAAATCCCGCTCCTAGACGCTTCGTAAACGCAATTTCAATGTCAATTCCGTTCGCTGCACACAAAAAAGCATCCTTCTGACAAATAAAGTTGCCGCCTACCCTCGCCAAATCAATCGGAATGATCTTCCCGGGATAAGGTGCCGCAAAGGCTACACGTTGTTTATGATGACCATTATTCAAGAAAGAAGTGATAAAGAAGCTGTCGCCTGTTACCATACGCTTCAATCCACTAAAAATCCCGCCTCCGGTAGACGTTTGCATTTGAATCCCCTCCTCCATATACAGCATGGCTCCTACCTCGGCGCGGACAATCTCCTGCGGATCTAATTCAACCTCTACCACTTGGATATCGTCGCCAATAATCTGATAATCAATTTCGTGTGAACGCATATATTATTTTTTATAGGTCAAATTTACAAAGCGTAGAACATTTCAAGTGTTTTTTTGTTAAAACGTTAACAAATTAAAAACGTAGGAAACTTTTTTAATAACAAAAGTTTTCTGAGTTTTGCGCCGCAATTCAATCATGGATACAAGAGTTCGCATTTTACAGGAATCCTGGCACCTCTTCTTCGCCTATGGTATCAAAACGATTACCATGGATGATATTGCTCGTCATTTAAGTATTTCTAAAAAGACACTCTACGAACACTTTGAAGATAAAGATGCGCTAGTCACAGCCGTGTTCAAGGCTTTCATCGAAAAGATTCAGCAAGAGGTAACCGCCTTCAAAACAACCTGCAAAGACGCTATAGAAGAACTAATCAAAGGTTCGGAATATATGGGCACGGTTATGAAGAATGTCAACCCAGCTACCTTTGTCGACCTTCGGAAACACTACCCCAATGCATGGACGCTCTTTCATGAAAACCACAAAGGTTTTATGATCAATAGCATTCGTGAAAATTTGGAACGTGGTATCGCGCAAGGCTTATATCGTCAGGGACTTGATTTAAACATCGTTGCTTTAAGTCGACTTTTTGAAATTGAGATGTGCATGGATCCTGAGAAATTTCCGCAACGACAATTTAATATCGATAAAGTGCAATTGACCACCATGGATATTTTTATGCATGGCATCAGCACCTTAAAAGGACATAAACTCATCAACAAATACAAAAAAATCTACGAAGATGAATAAAAACCAAATCAAAACAGGTTTAATGATGGCCCTGTTGCTTTTCGGTTTTGCTTCGCAAGCACAAACAAGAATGGCTCCGCTCACGGACGCTTTCACGGTGCAACAAGCAATCGAATATGCGTACGGACATTCAGCAAACATTAAAAATGCCTTATTAGAAGAGGCAATCACAGCGGATAAAGTGAAAGAATTCCGTGGTGCGGGCTTACCTCAAGTAAAGCTTAACGGCGACATGAAGTATTTCATGGTTGTGCCTACTTCCGTTGTGCCTAACTTCTTCAACCCTGCAGGAGGTTTGATTGCGTTGAAATTCGGTACCACCTACAATACATCTGCCGGAGCATCTGCTTCCTGGTTAGTAGCTGACGCGAGTTATTTCTTAGCACTACAAGCGCAAAAAGAATTAAGCAGCTTAATGCAATATAGTACTACACGTTCTAAAACCGAAGTTGCAGAACAAGTTAGTAAAGCCTATTTCACTGTATTAATCAGCGAAAAGAAAATGGAGTTGTTGAACGCAAATATTACGCGTATCAACAAAATTCTAAACGAAACACGTGCTGCCAATGAACAAGGTTTGGTAGAAAAACTAGATGTGGATCGTATTCAAATCGCTTACGTGAATTTAGTAACGGAGCAAACTAAAGTAGTTGAGTTATTAGAGTTAGCTCGTGGCGCTTTAAAATTCCAGATGGGCTATAACGTCTTGGGCAAAATCACTTTAAGCGATACGCTAAGTGATGCGCAATTGAATAGCTTGAACTTGTTGAATGAAAACTTCGATCCAAGCAAGCGTGTTGAGATTAAACTATTGGACAAGCAAATTCAACTGACACAAATGCAATTGAAAGCACGTAGCCTAGCATGGATTCCAAACATCGCTGCCTATAGCTCACTTTCTGCCGCTCGTCCTTCTAACACATTCGACGCCTTTGATCGTGTGAAGTATTACCCTACTGCATTGGTAGGTGTAACTGTGAATGCCACCTTATTTGATGGTTTGCAGAATCACTACAAAATGGATCAAATCCGTTTACAAATACAACAAGCGAAAAATACACGTGAGCAAGCAGAGAACGGCTTACAATTAGAAGCCTTAAATGCGCGTACTACCTTAAGTAATGCCTTATTGAGTGTTCAAAGTCAGAAATCAAATTTAGTGATGGCTGAAGACGTCGCTCGCGTAACGAAAATCAAATACCAACAAGGTGTAGGAAGCAGCTTAGAAGTAATGAATGCTGAAACATCTTTGAAAGAAGCGCAAACAAACTATCTAAGCGCATTGTACGACGCCTATATGGCGGGTGTTACTTACAAAAAAGCAATGGGCTCTTTAATTCCTTAATCAACAACCAAACTCATTAAATATTTCATCATGAAAAAAATCCTCCTTATAATCACAGCCGTCCTCGGTATCTACGCATGTGGATCGAAGCAAGGTGGCGATAAAAAAGCTGAATTGGCAAAATTGCAAGCAGAATACAAAACGCTTGGCGATAAAATCCAAAAGCTTCAAGACGAGTTAGCAAAGACCGATACAAGTGCTGCTAAGAAATCTAAGTTAGTACAAATTATGCCTGTTACTTTGGTTGAGAATGCAGAACATTTCATCGAAGTACAAGGTAACGTAGAAGCTGAAGAAAATTCATTAGTAGGTACTCGTCAGCCTGGCGTAACCATTGCACGTATTTTGGTAAAAGCAGGTGACAATGTAAGAGCGGGTCAAGTATTGGCTGAAGGCGATGCTTCTGCAATGGAATCTAGCTTAGAGCAAATGCAAGTGCAATACAATTTAGCGAAGACTGCATTTGAGCGTCAAGAAAATTTATGGAACCAAAAGATCGGTACTGAGTTGCAATACTTGCAAGCAAAGACGCAAAAGCAAGCTTTAGAGAAATCTATCTCTGCAATGGAAAAACAAATTTCTTACTCTAAAATCATTGCTCCTTTTGCTGGTATCGTAGATGAGGTAAAAATCAAAGAAGGTGAAATGAGTGCAGGTGGTATGAACGGTATCCGTTTGGTGAATCCTAATAAATTGAAAGTAAAAGCAAACGTTGCTGATCAATACATCAACAAAGTAAAGCGTGGCAACAAAGTAATCATTCACTTGAGTGAGAATGATGAAGAGATTACCTCTTCTGTAAGCTATGCTGGTGCTGTTGTGAATCCTGCTAGTCGTACTTTCAACGTAGAAGTAGCTTGTGCCAATGCTTTATTGAAACCTAACATGGTAGCGAGCATTCGTATCAACGACGCGGTATTCCATAAAGTTCCTTTCATCAGTCAGAATATCATCCAACAAGGTGAGAGCGGATCATTCGTTTGGTTAGCAATTACTAAAGATGGTAAGAAAATTGCGCATCGTGTAGATGTAAAGACAGGAATGAGTTATGATGGTAATGTGGTAGTAAGTGAGGGATTGAAAGAGGGTGACGAAGTAATCACTACTGGCTTTAGCGAGTTGGTAGAAGGTCAAGAAATCAAATTGTAATTAAACACAATACAAAGAAATGAAAAACGGATTCCCAATAACCAATTGGAGCATCAAAAACAGAACAGCTGTTTTCGTGATGACGATTTTGGTGACGATAGCGGGGGTAATGACCTATAATAGCATTCCAAAAGAACGCTTTCCAGACGTCGTTTTACCTACCATCTTCGTTTCCACTATTTATCCAGGCGCTTCTCCTGCCGATATCGAAAATACGGTAACGAAGCCTTTAGAAAAGAAAATCAAAGCAATCAGCGGTGTAAAGAAATTATCGAGTCAATCGATGGAATCGATCTCCGTTATTACCGTAGAGTTTAATAGTAATGTATCTGTTGCAGATGCAAAACAAAAAGTAAAAGACGCGGTAGATAAAGCAACGGATATCCCAGCGGATGCACGTAAAAACCAAAACGTTCAAGAGTTCGACATCAGCGAAATGCCGGTGATGAATATCAACTTATCGGGCGACTATGACGCTGCACGTTTGAAAAAATATGCAGAGGAGTTGAAAGATAAAATCGAGATGAACAAAGAGATCACACGTTGTGATATCATTGGTGCCTTAGATCGTGAGGTGAAAGTAAGTTTGGACCTTTACAAAATGCAAGCTGCTTATGTAGGATTTACCGACATCGAAAACGCGCTCCGTTACAACAACTTGAACATTTCAGGTGGTGATGTAAACGTAGGTAATCTTCGTCGTACGCTTCGTATCACTGGTGAGTTTAATAAAGTAGAACAAATCCGCAATTTGATTTTCAAAGGCGGTATGGGCAACCAAGTACGCTTAGGCGACATCGCTGAAGTGACAGATGCTTTTAAAGATCGTGAATCCTATGCGCGTTTAGATCATAAGCCGGTTGTAAGCTTGAATATCATCAAACGTAGTGGTGAAAACCTTATCAACGTTGCAGAGAAAATCAAAGCAACAATCGCAGAAGAGCAAAAAACAACTTTCCCTTCTGACTTGAAAGTAACTATCACAGGCGACTTGAGCGTTCAAACACAAACGCAATTGAACGACTTGATCAATACCGTTATCTTAGGTTTCCTATTCGTAACCGTTGTATTAATGTTCTTCATGGGTGTTGAAAACGCCTTCTACGTTGGACTTTCAGTTCCTTTAAGTTCTTTGTTAGCTTTCTTATTCATGCCGAGTTTGCACTTTACCTTAAACGTAATTGTGTTATTCTCTTTCTTACTTGCACTTGGTATTGTGGTAGATGACGCGATTGTCGTCATAGAAAACACCCATCGAATCTTTAATAAAGACAAAAACAAAACGGTATTACAAGCAGCGCGTGAAGCAGCTGGTGAAGTATTCTGGCCTGTATTCAGTGGAACCTTAGTAAATATCGCGCCGTTCTTCCCATTATTATTCTGGCCTGGTATCGCTGGTAAGTTCATGTCGTTCTTGCCTGTAACGCTTATCATTACCTTGTTTGCGTCTTTGGTGGTAGCCTTCGTAATTAACCCTGTATTCGCAGTAGCCTTTATGAAACGCGATCATGACAGTAAAAACGATCATGTCAGCAAATACAAAAAGACTTTCATCGTATTAGGTATTCTTGCCTTGTTGTCTTATGTATTCAGTGGTGGTAATAGCACGGGTATTGGAATGGGTAATTTCTTCCTATTCACTATCGTATTGTTGTTAGCGATTCACTATGCAATCAATCCGATGATTCATCGTTTCCAAGATGGTTTCTTGCCTAAATTAAGAAACGGCTATACACGTTTAATCAAGGCTGCCTTATTAGGTCGTCGTCCGATTTACATCTTCATCGGAGCTTTCTTGATGTTGTTTGTAAGCGCGTTCTTATTGTTCGGATTGCGTACACCAGAGGTAAGCTTCTTCCCTAGTGGCGATCCTAACTTCACTTATGTAAGCTGTGAATTGCCTACTGGAACGGATTTGAACTATACTGACTCTTTGACAAAATTATTGGAAGAGAAAGTATATGAGTCGATTAAGAACGATACAGATATCGTAGAATCGGTTATCACGAATGTGGCTATCGGAGCCGGCGATCCTCGTCAGCCTGATCGTACGCCGCAATCACACAAAAGTAAGATCACGGTTGCTTATAAAGAATTCGAACACCGTCATGGTAAATCGACTTCTGATGTATTGAATAAGATTCGTGCAAATGTGAAAGAAGTGGCTGGTGCAACTATCACTGTTGAACGTGATATGGGTGGACCTCCAACTGGAAAACCAATCAGCATTGAAATCAGTGGCGATAACTTCGATTCCTTAGTGAATTTAAGTGCAATGGTTAAAAAAGCAATTGACAATAGCGGTATCAAAGGAATCGAAAACTTAAGAAGTGATTTGATTTTGAATAAACCTGAATTGACGGTTGTGATCGACAAAGAAAAAGCACAACGTGAAGGCTTAAGTGTTGGTCAGGTAGGTTCTATCTTATTTGCAGCTTTGAATGGTGATCGTAATCCATCTAAGATGCGTGATGACGATGATGAAGTACCTGTCAACGTTCGCTTAGCGAAAGAATATCGTTCGAAGCCGGAAGATTTGATGAATTTGATTATCGCCTTCCGTGATATGAATACGGGTCAGTTCAGACAGATTCCTTTATCTTCTGTAGCGAATGTGAAGTTCAACAATAACTTCTCTGGTATCAACCGTAAGAATCAGAAGCGTGTTGTAACCTTAGGTAGCTCGGTAACGAACGGCTATAATGGAAACGCAATCAATGCTTCTATTGCAGGTGTATTGGCAAATATCCGTACGCCGCAAGGGTATGAAATCAAACAAACAGGTGAACAAGAAGATCAGAAGGAAACCTCTAGTTTCTTATCGGTAGCCTTCTTAGCAACTATCGCTTTGATGTTCGTTATCATCGTAATCCAATTTAACTCTACGTCGAAACCATTGATCATCTTCAGTACGATTGCATTTAGCTTTATCGGTGTATTCCTAGGCTATTTCATTAGCGGTGATCCGATGGTCATTGTAATGACAGGTGTTGGTATCATGGCCTTAGCGGGTATTGTGGTGAAGAATGGTATCATCTTGATTGAATTCATCGACGAGTTGAAACATCGTGGTATGCGTACACGCCAAGCGATCATCGAAGGTGGAGCAACGCGTATGACGCCGGTATTATTAACGGCTTCGGCAGCTATCCTCGGATTGATTCCGTTAGCAGTAGGTGTGAATATTGACTTCGGAGGATTGTTCACACACTTCCGTCCGAACATCTATTTGGGTGGTGAGAGTGTTGCCTTCTGGGGACCATTAGCATGGACAATCATTTATGGTTTGTTTGTTGCTACCTTCCTAACCCTAATCGTAGCTCCTTGTTTATACTTGATGCGTTACCGTTTAAAATTACGTCAGCAACACCGTGTGCTCCGTAAGAAAATAGCTGCTGGCGATCCAGACTTAACAATTCATATTTAAGATTTAGTTTTTTTAGTTTTAGTGCACGAAAAAGCCGTATCTGTTAAAGGATGCGGCTTTTTCATTTTTTGCCGTACCTTCACAACATAAAATTTTATAAAATGGCTGTGTTTCCTATTATCCTATTGGCGCTCGGTTTGATTATCTTATTCACCGGCTTATTTTCTGTTCAACAAGGCACGATTGGTGTCGTGACGATGTTTGGTAAGTACCGTCGCACTGTGCAGCCAGGATTGAACTTTAAAATCCCTATTTTAGAAACTGTGTTTAAGAGAGTGAGTGTGCAGAATCGTTCTGTCGAATTAGAATTCCAAGCGGTAACGATTGATCAAGCGAATGTATATTTCAAATCGATGTTATTGTATTCTGTTTTGAATACAGATGAACAGACGATTAAGAATGTTGCGTTCAAATTCATATCGGAGCGTGATTTCATGCAAGCGCTCGTACGTACAATTGAAGGAAGTATACGTGCCTTTGTTGCAACGAAAAAACAAGCAGAGATTTTGACCTTGCGTGGGGAGATTGTAGAATATGTGAAAGATCAGATTGATCATATCTTAGAAACATGGGGTTACCATTTGCAAGACTTACAAATCAATGATATCACTTTCGATGACGCGATTATGGCAAGTATGAGTAAGGTGGTGGCTAGTAATAACTTGAAGGCGGCGGCAGAGAACGAAGGACAGGCGCTTTTAATCACTAAAACTAAATCTGCGGAAGCAGAAGGTAATGCGATCAAGATTGCTGCCGAAGCCGAACGTACGGCTGCACAACTACGCGGACAAGGGGTGGCTTTATTCCGTGAAGAGGTAGCAAAGGGTATGAGTCAGGCTGCAGAGCAAATGAAACAAGCCAACCTTGATACCAATGTAATTTTATTCAGTATGTGGACCGAAGCAATCAAGAACTTCGCTGAATACGGAAAAGGTAATGTTATATTCTTAGATGGTAGTGCAGAAGGCATGCAAAAAACCATGAAGCAATTGATGGGTATGATGCAAATGGAATCTTCTAGCACAAACGACAATAAGAAGGCTTAAGCGTTCAAGCTAAAATCATCGGCATCGCGCCAGAACTGATAGGTACGACGAATATGAACGAGCTTCTCTAAAGAGAGTTCTGCATAAAGCGTCGTCTCTGTGTGCGCCACTTCATTTAATTTTTCACCGAGCGGTGAGATAATCGCAGAATCACCACTGTGGTAAATTTTATTGGCGTCCCCTCCTACTCTATTACAAGCCGCGACGTAGGCAATGTTTTCGATAGAACGCGCTGCAAGAAGCGTCTTCCAGGCAAGGGATCTACGTTCAGGCCAGTTGGCTACTACTAACAACAAATCATATTCTCCGCGATATAACTCGGTGGGATGCACTCGATTTCGACACCACACAGGGAATCGTACATCATAACAAATGACAGGTCGGATATTCCAACTTTTGTATGGAATGATTAGTGATTCTTCCCCAGCAGTATACGTAAGGTGTTCATCACTCAAGCGGAACAAATGTTTTTTAGAATAGGAATGTACCTTCCCGTCGGGAGAAACCCATAAAAATGTATTATAATATTTGTCTGCGTGTTGTGTAATCAAGCTACCACAAACAACGGCATTTTTTAATTTTGCTAAACCTTGCATCCACTGAAAGGTCGTTCCATCAATGGTTTCAGCGAAAGCATTCGCATTCATCGTAAAACCAGTGGTGAACATTTCGGGAAGAACAATGATATCTGTATTCGTATCGCAAGCGAGGATTTTCTCTTCAAATATTCTTCTATTCTCTTCGGGATTTTCCCAAACAAGATCCGATTGTAGAACAGCAATTTTCAAAACTTCGTGTATCATGCATTGAAATATTTAAGCAAGCGTTCAGCAGCTGCTTGTAAAGTTTCTTCTTTCTTGGCGAAGCAGAAGCGAATAAATTTATCATTCGAACCATTTTTATAAAACGCAGAAACAGGTACTGTAGCGACACCCGCTTCGATTGTCAATTTTTTGGCGAAGTCTAAATCGTTCAAATCAGAGATTGCAGAATAATCGACCACTTGAAAATAAGAACCTTTACTTGGCGTAAAAGTAAACGGAAGATCTTGAATCAAACTTAAGAAGTAATCACGTTTCTGCTGATAGAAATTAGGCAAGGATTCGTAGTGAGCGGGGGTCTGCATATATTCCGCCAATGCATGTTGAATCGGCGTATGCGTACTAAATACATTGAATTGATGAACTTTTCGAAACTCCTTCGTGAGTTCTTTCGGAGCGATTACATAACCCACTTTCCATCCCGTTGCATGAAAGGTTTT
>JACCDK010117624.1_pt1 | contig 14872 bp, 16 predicted proteins | sample 7445871 | NCBI WGS metagenome assembly JACCDK01 (sample SAMN15323436, study PRJNA562643) | freshwater metagenome | isolation source: river surface water | place: USA:Blue River Watershed | collected 2017-08-15 | reverse complement strand
TCTGTCAAAGCCACTTATCCCTTCTACATGTTGCGTTTGTTGGGTGGTTTGTTGTACTTGGGCGGCATGTTGATCATGTTGTGGAACACGCTGAAAACAGCCACCAACGGTCGTTCCGTCGATGTGCAAATACCAGCCCCCGCACACGCCTAAAGCATCAGGAGAAAAATAAGATGTCCAATCCTTCAAATTCCGGTGGCGGCTTGTCCCACGAGAAAGTTGAAACCAGCAACTTCCTCATGATTGTTTTGATCTTGCTGGTGTTGCTGTTTGGTGGCATGGTTGAAATCGTGCCGTTGTTTTTCCAAAAATCAACCACAGAGCCTGTGCCAGGTTTAAAGCCCTACACAGCCTTGCAAGTGGCAGGTCGCGATATTTATGTGAGAGAAGGTTGCTACAACTGCCACTCCCAAATGATCCGCCCCTTCCGTGCTGAAACACTGCGTTACGGTCCTTATTCAGTGGCCGGTGAGTTTGTGTACGACCATCCCTTCCAATGGGGCAGCAAGCGCACAGGTCCCGACTTGGCGCGTGTTGGCGGCAAGTACTCCGACGACTGGCACCGCATTCACTTGATCAACCCACGTGATGTGGTGCCCGAATCCAATATGCCTGCCTATGCATGGTTAGAAAAAGCACCTGTTGACGGCGACAGCTTGCCAGCCCACATGCGTGGCATGCGTCAATTGGGCGCGCCTTACACCGATGAAGAAATTGCCAAAGCCACTGAAGACGTGAAAGGCAAAACGGAACTGGATGCGGTCATTGCCTACTTGCAAGGCATGGGCATTCATCGCAAATAAAAGGGGGCGCACAACATGGACGTCAACACACTTCGATCGGCAGTGACAGTGGTCACCTTCATCTTGTTCCTCGGAATTTTGGTGTGGACCTTGTCAAAGCGTCGTTCAGCTGACTTTGAAGAGGCCGCCAAATTGCCTTTCGGTCAAGACGACTGAGCGCGACGGATCAACGAATAGAAAGAGAATCTGAAATGAGTGACTTCACAAGCAATTTCTGGTCTGTCTATGTGGCCGGCATTGCGTTGGTCGGCATCGTGGCATGTTTGCTGTTGCTGTACTTCAGCGGCAAAGCCAAGGCCATGACGACCCACGACAACACCACTGGACACGTTTGGGATGGTGATTTGCGTGAAATGAACAACCCTTTGCCACGTTGGTGGGTCGGTCTGTTTTTAATCACCATCGTATTTGCGTTGGGATATCTTGCGTTGTACCCAGGCTTGGGCAACAGTGTTGGCAAATTGGGCTGGTCATCTGCAGGACAGTACGACGCCGAAGTGGCCAAAGCCAATCAAGCGCTCGAACCTTTGTATGCCAAGTTTGCAGGCATGCCGCCTGAAGACGTGGCCAAAGATCCCCAGGCCATGGCCATTGGCGATCGTTTGTTCATGAACAATTGCGCTCAGTGCCACGGCTCGGATGCGCGAGGTGGCAAAGGCTTCCCCAATTTGACCGACAAAGATTGGTTACATGGCGGCACCCATGAAAAAATCAAAGAAACCTTGGTGAAAGGGCGCATTGGCAACATGCCGCCCATGGCAGCTGCTGTGGGTTCAGCTGACGATGTTCGCAATGTGGCGCACTATGTTTTGAGCTTGTCCAACAGTCCGCACGATGCGTTGCGCGCGTCTTTGGGTAAACCTAAATTTGTCGCCTGTGCAGCCTGTCACGGCCCAGATGGCAAAGGCAATCAAACCATTGGTGCACCCAACTTGACAGACGACATCTGGTTGCATGGCTGGGGTGAAAACGCCATCATTGCCATGGTCAACAACGGCAAAGTCAATCAGATGCCTGCACAAGCTGGCAAATTGACAGACCCACAACTGCATGTCTTGGCTTCGTATGTTTGGGGACTCTCCAACCAGCCTGCTGCCAAATAACTGGCGGCTCAATCACCAAGAGAGTTGTTTTGGAATCTTCAGACCAGACGACGCGTAAGGTCATTCCCATCGTGCCCTCGCAAGAGGGCTCGGGCAATGCCTCAGATGAGGCTGCTTGGGGTGAACTTTACGCGGCCCATCAAAAAATCTACCCCCGAAGTGTCCAAGGCATTTTTGCCAAATGGCGTTGGGGATTTGTTTTTTTAACGCAAATTATTTTTTACTGTTTGCCCTGGCTAGAGTGGGGGCAGCGCCAAGCTGTGCTCTTTGATTTGGGCGTGAGGCGCTTTTATATTTTTGGCATCGTTCTTTACCCACAAGACTTCATTTACCTCACAGGCTTGCTGGTCATTTCTGCATTTTCTTTGTTCTTGTTCACCGCCATTGCGGGGCGTTTGTGGTGTGGCTATGCATGTCCTCAGACGGTTTACAGCGAAATTTTCATGTGGATTGAGCGCAAAGTGGAGGGCGATCGCACGGCCCGCATGCGTCTGGATTCTCAAGACATGTCGCTCGAGAAGCTGGTGAAAAAATGGTACAAACATTTCCTTTGGATTGGTTTGTCGATTTGGACCGGCTTCACTTTCGTGGGCTACTTCACGCCCATTCGTGAATTGGGCATGGAATTTTTCTTAGGCAACATGTCGTCCTGGGAAGTGTTTTGGGTCTTCTTCTACGGCTTTGCCACCTACGGCAATGCAGGCTTCATGCGCGAACAAGTTTGCAAGTACATGTGTCCCTATGCGCGCTTTCAAAGCGCCATGTTCGACAAGGACACCTTGATCGTCACATATGACGCAGAGCGCGGTGAACCACGGGGCGCTCGTTCTAAAAAAGCAGATTTGGCAAGCTTGAGTTTGGGTGCCTGCGTTGATTGCACTTTGTGTGTGCAGGTTTGTCCCACGGGCATCGACATTCGCAATGGTTTGCAATACGAATGCATTGGCTGTGGTGCATGTGCCGATGTTTGCGATACTGTCATGGACAAGGTCGGCTATCCACGTGGTTTGGTGAAATATTCAACGCAACATGCGATGCAAAACAAATGGACTGCGTCACAAACCTTGAAGCACATCTTCCGGCCGCGTGTCCTCATTTACACAGGCATTTTGTTGTTGGTCGTGGGTTTGTTGTTCGGCAGTTTGCTGACGCGAAAGTCCTTCAAAGTGGATGTGGTGCGCGACAGGGCCACATTGGCGCGAATTGTCAGTGGCGGCAACATTGAAAATGTGTACCGTTTGCAAATCATGAATGCCGCTGAAAAACGCCAACACTTCAAAGTGACGGCAGAGGGTCTGTATGAACTGAAAGTTCTCACAGACTCCGAAGATTTGACCGTAGAGTCGACTCAATCTCGTTGGGTTTCGGTTCGACTTCAAGTTCCCTATGATTCGGCCGTACCTGGTTCATACCCTGTGCGATTTACCATTGAAGCGTCGGATGACAACGAATCCGGCCATACTCAGCTTGAAGAGAAGTCAGTCTTTTTAATTCCACGATAAGCTTCATCCGTCCTGCACATCAAAAAACGAGTACTTTATGAATGCCAACACTTTGACGCAGTCACCCGTGAACAAAGCCAAGCCTTGGTGGTCTTTTGGCATGGTCTGGATGATCATTGCCGGCCCAGCCTTGGTTGTGGTCGCGGCTTTTGCAACACTTTATTTGGCAATCACCATCCCCGACCCGGTCCTGCCAACAGAGGCCCTGAACCCCCGCAATGCCATTGAAAATCAAGAGAAACTAGAAGCTGCCATGGCGCCTGCGCTACAAGCTCGAAACCATGCCGCAACAGGCGTCGTTCCAGCTTCAAAAAAATAACAAAACGGGAGACAAAAATGCTGGCTCAACGACTGATGTGGATTGTGTGGCCCGCCTTTTTGGTGGCAGGCTTGCTAGAGTTGGTGGTGTTTGGCATGTTTGACCCGGAGGACATGCATTGGTTTGGTCAGCAATTGACGCTGTCAAGACAGGGTGTGTACACCGTGTCTTTTTTTGTATTTTGGGCTTTGACCATTGTTTCAAGCAGCCTGACCACACTGCTGTCCATGTCGCCCTTTGAAGTCAATCGTTGCCCGGTACCGGTTGACAAGCGACCCCCCAACTGCACGCAAGGTGCTGAGGGCGAAAAAGGTTGCTGCTAGGCCGCTGAGCAGGGTTTCAATGGCATTGAGGCTGGGTGTTCACCATGCGCTGTAGCGCTTCGGTGTCCAAAATCTTGACGTGTCGCTGTTTCACTTCCACGATGCCATCCTCGACAAACTTGGAGAAGGTGCGGCTGACCGTTTCAAGTTTGAGGCCCAGGTAACTGCCAATTTCTTCGCGGGTCATTCGCAAAATCAATTCTGATTGCGAAAAGCCGCGTGAGTGCAAGCGCTGCACCAAGTTCAGTAAAAAGGCAGCCAAACGTTCTTCGGCACGCATGCTGCCCAGCAACAGCATGACGCCATGTTCTCGTACGATTTCTCGGCTCATGATTTTGTGGACATGATGCTGAAGGGCCGTGACCTCGCGTGAAATTTCTTCAATGCGGTCAAAGGGCATGACGCAAACTTCAGCATCTTCTAAGGCCACTGCATCGCAGCTGTGACGGTCGTTCACGATGCCATCCAGGCCAATGATTTCGCCAGCCATTTGAAAGCCAGTCACTTGGTCACGGCCGTCTTCGGACGCCAAGCAAGTTTTGAAGAAGCCTGTGCGAATGGCATACAGGGAGGTGAACTTATCCCCATTGCTGAACAAGTTGCTTCCCCTTTTGATTTTGCGTCGGGTGGCCACCACCTCGTCCAGCTTTTGAAGGTCGGTGTCAGACAGGCCCATGGGCATGCAGAGTTCGCGTAAGTTGCAGTTGGAGCATGCGACTTTGATAATTTCGGGTTTCATGGCGTTCTCGGTTCTGAAAAAATGACATGGGGGCAAGTCAAGGCCTAAGCTTATACCGACTTGATGCAATTGACGCACCTCAAGCTTTCATCAAACTTTTTGAAGGGGCCAAAGTTCACTTCATTTGATGTAAGTCAAGTTTTGTCCCCCCTTGAAAAGGCACATTAAATAAAACCTAACAATATGCCAGCCTTGGGAACTTTCGCATGTCCTTTTTGACGCCTGAATTGCTGACACGCTTTGACGTGCCAGGCCCCCGCTACACGTCCTACCCAACAGCAGACAGGTTTGTAGAAGCATTTTCCCAGGCGGATTTGCATCAGGCACTGGATTTGCGTAATCAGGGCCTGGGCCCCCAAAACCGGCCGCTGTCAATCTACGTGCACATCCCATTTTGTGAGTCGCTGTGCTACTACTGTGCTTGCAACAAAATCATCACCAAGCACCATGAAAAAGCCGAACCTTACTTGCGCTATTTGGCCAAGGAGGTTGAGCTGTACACCTCGTCCATCGGCATGGGCCAATCGGTGAGCCAATTGCATTTGGGTGGCGGTACGCCTACTTTTCTGAGCAATGATGAGTTGCGCGAATGGATGTCTGTGCTCAAGCGTAGCTTTAACTTTGTTGCAGGCGGCGAATATTCGGTGGAAGTTGACCCTCGCACTGTGAATGAAGAGCGCTTGGCATTGTTGTTTGAGCTGGGCTTTAACCGTTTGAGCTTTGGCGTTCAAGATTTTGATCCCGAGGTGCAAAAAGCTGTGCATCGCATTCAGCCAGCAGCCCAAGTTTTTGATTTGATGGCCGCCGCACGCAAGATGGGATTTGAGTCGGTCAATGTCGATTTGATTTACGGTTTGCCCAAGCAAACACCGGAATCCTTTGACCGTACTTTGAAGCAAGTGAATGATCTGCGTCCGGACCGTATTGCTTTGTACGCCTACGCCCATTTGCCCGAGCGATTCAAACCTCAGCGTCGAATTTTGGCGGCTGAATTGCCTGTGGCTTCCAGCAAAATTGCCATGCTGTCCAGGTCCTTGGACGCCCTCATGAATGCGGGTTATGTGTATGTGGGCATGGACCACTTTGCTTTGCCAGACGATGCCTTGGCCGTGGCCAAGCGCCAAGGCCGTTTGCACCGAAATTTCCAAGGCTACAGCACCCAGCCCGATTGCGATTTGATCGGCCTTGGCGTATCGGCCATTGGTCGCATGGGGGGGACCTACAGCCAAAACGCGAAAACCATGGAGGAGTATGTGGACATGCTCGACAACGGCCAATTGCCCATCGTCAAGGGTTTGGCTTTGTCGCGAGATGATCTGATTCGCCGAGCTTGGATCATGGCCATCATGTGCCAGGGACACGTTCAGTACGATGCCTTTAACGAAGCGTGGCTGATCGATGCCAAAAAATATTTTGCAAGTGAGATCAGCCAGCTTGAAAGCTTGCAAACGCAAGGTTTGGTAGAGTTGTCGGATGGCGGATTGCAAGTCACACCCATGGGATGGTTTTTTGTCCGAGGTGTGGCCATGGTCTTTGACAAGTATTTGCAAGCTGATCGCAACCGAACACGCTTTTCCAAAATCATTTAACGCTGCATGCAGACATCCTTAGCTTTCACGGCTTTGATCATGGGATTGGCCGGTGGGCCGCATTGCGTCGCCATGTGTGGTGCTGCCTGTGCAGGCATGGGGCAGGTGGCAGGGGCACATCAAAACAGAGCGCTGTTGTCTTTCCAATTGGGACGCTGGCTGGGGTACAGCCTGATGGGCGGCTTGGCGGCTTTCAGTGTGCAGGCCTTGGGCTGGTTGACGGTCGAGTCAGCGGCCTTGCGGCCCGTTTGGAGCATGTTGCATGTGGCGGCGGTCGTCTTAGGCCTGCTCTTGATATGGCAGGCCAAACAGCCCGTTTGGCTTGATCAAAGTGCGCAGCAACTCTGGGCCAAAATTCGGCGCTTGAATGCCAATCTGGGGAAAATTGCACCGATGGCCGTCGGTGCCTTGTGGGCCTTGATGCCCTGCGGCCTGCTTTATTCGGCCTTGATGGTGGCAGCGCTCACGGGCAACGTGCTCGACGGTGCACTCACCATGGCCAGTTTCGCGCTGGGCAGTGGGGTGAGTTTGGGGATGGCGCCCTGGTTGCTTTTGAAGCTGAAAAACCTTGGGGATGGTGCTTGGGGCATCCGCCTTGCGGGTCTGGCACTGGCCAGTACGTCGGGCTGGGCCTTGTGGATGGGCTTGGTGCACAACCAAGCCCCTTGGTGTGTCGCCATCACTTAAATCACGCGATTTGAAATGATTTTCAGGCTGCGTTGATGCCTTTGTTGAACATGTAAAAGGCCAAAAATACCAAGAAAAATGAAAAAACCCTTTTCAATTTCTTCACGGGAAGTCGGTGTGCTGCACGTGCACCAAAGGGTGCCGTGAAAACACTGAAGCAGGCTATCACCACCATGCCAGGTAGCCAAATGTAACCAAATGAGCCTGGTGGCAAGTTGTCCAAGCGAAGGCCGCTGATGACAAAGCCAGTGACGTTGGCCAGTGCGATCGGAAACCCCAAGGCTGCGCTGGTTCCAATTGCGTTGTGGATGGCCACATTGCACCAGGTCATGAGGGGCACACTGACGAATGCACCACCTGCACCGACCAAACCAGACAGCATGCCGATCAGCCCACCCATGCCTAGCTGCCCTGCAAAGCCAGGCATTTGTCTGGAAGGCTTGGGTTTTTTGTCCATGAACATTTGAAACGCAGAGTAAGAGACAAAGACGCCAAAAAGGATGGCCAATGTTGCGCCTTTGACTGCGACAAAAATCCAGAGACTGGCCATGGCACTGCCGATCACAATGCCAGGTGCCAAGCCTTTGACCAAGTCCCAACGAACTGCACCTAATTTGTGATGTGTTCGCACGCTAGAGATCGACGTGAACAAAATGGTCGACATGGACGTGACGATGGCCATTTTGATGGACAGATCCTCTGCGACCCCTGTGTTTGCCAATAAAAAACTGAGAACAGGCACCATCAACAAGCCGCCGCCCAAGCCCAACAAGCCCGCCATGAATCCAACGATGGCGCCGGTCAGGCCCAACACCATCAAGACCTGAATGTCCATGGCGTTAAGCCAATCCAAGTTTTTGTGCCATGCCGATGCGTTGCAATTTACCAGTTGCCCCTTTGGGAATTTCGTCCATCAGCAAAACTTTGCGAGGTACCTTGAAATCTGCCAAGCGGGTTGCCGTGTACTCTCTCAGTTCTTTCTCGGTGGCAGTCATGCCTTCACGCAGGACCACTGCAGCGCCTACTTCCTCGCCCAATTTGTCGTGCGGAATGCCAAAACAAACCACCTGTGCCACAGCAGGGTGGTCCATCAGAACTTCGTCCACTTCACGAGGGCTGATTTTTTCACCTCCGCGGTTGATGATTTCTTTGAGTCTGCCAGTGATGCTGATGTAGCCTTGCGCGTCCATCACACCTTGATCGCCCGTTCGGAACCAGCCATGGGTGAAAGCCTCTGCATTCGCTTTGTCGTTGTTTTCGTAGCCTGGCGTGACGTTGCTGCCGCGAATCACAATTTCACCCGTACTGCCCGTTGGCAACAACTCGCCCTCAGCACTCATGATGGCAACTTCGGGTCCGGCCGCCATGCCGACGGTGCCAGGTTTTCTGACACCCGGGGGTAAAGGGTTGCAAGCCATTTGGTGTGCGGCTTCTGTCATGCCATAGGCTTCAATCACAGGCGCTTTGAAAGTCGCTTCCAGTTCTGCCAAGACTTGGGGCGGCAATGAAGACGAAGAGGATCGAATGAATCGCAGAGGGACCCGTGCGATGACTTCTTTGTTGTTGGCAGCACGGGACAAAATGGCTTGATGCATGGTCGGCACGGCGGTGTACCAAGTGGGCTTGACTTCGTCCATTTGGCTGAAAAACTTCAGCGCATTGAAGCCACTGGTGCAATGAACTTCTCCGCCTTGCGATAAAGGTGCCAAGATGCCAGCGATCAAACCGTGAATGTGAAAAAGTGGCATGACATTCAGACCTCGGTCTGAACTTGAAAATTTTGTGCTCTTGGCGATGTTTTGCGCAGATGCACTCACGTTGCGGTGTGTGAGGGGAACAATTTTGGGGCGAGACGTGGTGCCCGATGTGTGAAGAACCAGTGCGACATCATCGGCTTGTGCAGCGCCGGGGTGCTCGGGTGTTTTGTGGGCCAAGCCGTTCATGTTCAAGGTGAATGTGCCTGCGCCTGATTGGGGCGTTGGCTCTATTTCAATCAGTGCAATGCCCATTTTGGCTGCAACTGCAACGGCAGGGCTGCTGGAGCCGGTTTCTACCACCAAGGCTTTGGCATTCAAGTCGTTCAGGTAGAACTCAAATTCATCGGCTCGGTAGCTGGGGTTGAGGGGGGCTGAAGTACAGCAGCAAGCCACAGTGATGAAACTTGAGGCCATTTCGGCGCTGTTGGGCAAGACCAAGGCGACACGGTCGTTTCGACCGATTCCCACTTGGTTGAATTGTTTTTGCACGTATTGACTGAGTTGACGCAGTGCGGCGTAGGACATCGCTGTGCTGTTTGCGGCTGTCAGACAGGTTGATGCGTCGTGACCGACGGCTATAAGTTCTATAAGGGTTTTCATCAGTTTGGTGCAAAAAGTGTTGTTTAGATGGAATTAAAACTCGACAAACGACAATTGATTCTATTACGATACTTTAAAGTTTACAAAATTACCAAGGAGTTTAATGTGAAAATTCTTCAATGGATGTACCTCCAAGCAACCGCCTTGGTTTTGTTTTTGTCATTCGCGCCAAGCCTTCAAGCACAGCCTGCTTGGGAGCCCACCAAAAGCGTTGAATTCATTGTCCCCGCAGGGACTGGCGGTGGCGCCGATCAGATGGCCAGATTTCTGCAAGGTGTGATCACCAAGCACAAACTCATGGCCCAGCCTTTGGTGGTTGTCAACAAAGCCGGTGGCGCAGGTGCAGAGGGTTTTTTAGATGCCAAAGGCGCACGTCCAGATGGCCACAAAATCATCATCACTTTGTCAAATTTATTCACAACACCCTTGGCAACGGGGGTGCCTTTCAATTGGAAGGATTTGACGCCTGTCGCCATGTTGGCATTGGACGAATTTGTTTTTTGGGTCAATGCGGAGTCGCCTTACAAAAGTGTGGGTGATTTGACCAAAGCGATCAAACAAGCCGAATCTGGCAAATTCAAAATGGGCGGTACAGGGTCGAAGCAAGAAGATCAAATCATCACCGTGGCCATCGAAAAAGCCACCGACAAAAAGATGACCTACATCCCCTTCAAGGGCGGTGGCGATGTGGCGGTGCAACTGGTTGGTAAGCATGTTGACACCACGGTCAACAATCCCATTGAAGCCGTTGCGCATTGGAAAGGCGGTACCTTGAGGGCGCTGTGTGTGTTCGATTCACAGGTGATGCCATATCCAAAAAAAATCACCAGCACGCAATCGTGGAAAGACATTCCCACCTGTAAATCACAAGGCCTGGATGTGGAGTACCTGATGCTGCGCGGCATATTCATGGCGCCCAAATCCACACCAGCGCAAGTTGCTTATTACAACGATGTATTTCAAAAAGTTCGTCAACTTCCTGAATGGAAAGAATTCATGGAAACCGGGGCTTTCAAAGACACCTTTTTGAAAGGTCAAGAGTTTCAAGATTGGTTGCTGAAAGCTGAGGTCGAGCACTATCGACTGATGCGTGAAGCTGGTTTCTTGGCCAAGTAAGCGTCCTGAGGTAAATGATCATGAAATCAAACTCAGCTTTGCAAATGCGGTGGATGGAATTGTTGGTGGCTGCTTGCTTCATTCTGGCGGGAATCTTGGTGGTGACAGACAGCATGCGCGTTGGCAATTCATGGGGCAGTGACGGCCCCGAACCCGGCTATTTCCCCTTTTACATTGGCTGCCTCATGTTGGCTGGGGCGTTTTGGGTTGTGCTGCGGACCTTGTTGAGTTGGAAGCGAGACGGTGGACAAGAAGTTTTTGCCGAAAGGCATGAATTCAATTTGATGATGCTCATGCTCATCCCAACGGCTGTTTTCACTGCTGCTATTTTTGTGCTGGGCATTTACCTCGCCTCATTGATTTTCATTGCGGCCTTTATGGTTTGGCAAGGCAAGTACAGCTATTTGAAATCTGTACTGGTGGCTGCCAGCATCAGCTCGGCTTTGTATGTGTTGTTTGAGATTTGGTTTTTATTGCCCTTGCCCAAAGGCATCATTGAAACTTGGCTAGGCTGAAAATCATGGAAGAACTCAACAACCTTTTCCAAGGCTTCGCTGTGGCACTCACAGTGCCCAACATCGGCTTTATGCTGATTGGTATTTTTTTGGGTGTGCTGATTGGCGTATTGCCTGGCCTTGGCGGCGCCAACGGTGTCGCCATTTTGCTGCCGCTGACTTTTGGCATGTCACCAACTTCCGCCATCATCATGCTGTCTTGCATTTATTGGGGTGCATTGTTTGGTGGCGCCATCACATCCATTCTGTTCAATATTCCAGGGGAGCCTTGGTCAGTGGCAACCACGTTTGATGGTTATCCCATGGCGCAAAAGGGCAAAGCAGCGCAGGCTTTGACGGCAGCTTTCACATCCTCGTTTGTGGGCGCCTTGGTGGCAGTCCTCATGGTCACATTTTTGGCTCCCTTGGTGGCTAAATTTGCATTGCACTTTGGTCCACCTGAGTTCTTCGCTGTCCAGTTGCTCACTTTTTCCAGTTTCATTGGCATGAGCAAAGAACCACCCGTCAAAACATTGATGGCCATGATGTTAGGCTTTGCGTTGGCAGCAGTGGGTTTGGACAGTGTCACCGGGACCTTGCGCATGACTTATGGCCAAGAAAGCTTGCTTCAAGGTTTTGACTTCTTGGTAGCGGTCATTGGTCTCTTTGGGATCGGTGAAATTTTGCTCACCATGGAGGAAGGACTTGCCTTCAAAGGGCAAAAGGGGCGAATCAGTTTGAGAGACGTGCTGGACACATGGAAGGAGTTGCCCAAATATTGGGCAACTTCTTTGCGAGCTTGCTTGATTGGTTGTTGGATGGGCATCACACCGGGTGGTGCCACGCCTGCATCTTTCATGAGTTATGGCACGGCCAAACGAATTTCCAAGCAGCCAGATGAGTTTGGCAAAGGTGCCATTGAAGGTGTGATAGCCCCTGAAACAGCAGCCCATGCCGCAGGGACCAGTGCATTGCTGCCCATGCTCACATTGGGTATCCCGGGCTCACCCACTGCGGCAGTGTTGTTGGGTGGACTTTTAATTTGGGGGCTTCAGCCAGGTCCTTTGTTGTTCACCGAGCAAAAGGATTTTGTCTGGGGTTTGATTGCTTCGATGTATTTGGGCAACATTGTGGGACTGATCGTTGTCTTGACCACCGTACCTTGGTGGGCAGCCATCTTGCGAATTCCATTTTCAATCATTGCACCTGTCATTGTGGTGATTTGTGCTGTCGGCGCCTATACAGTTCACAATCACTTGCTTGACGTGGCCCTGATGGTGGTCTTCGGTGTGATGGGTTATGCCTTCAAAAAGCTCAAATACCCGCTTGCCCCTTTGGTCTTGGCCTTGGTACTTGGCGACATGGCCGAGAGCAGTTTCAGGCAGTCGATGTTGATCTCCAAAGGCAGCTTGGAGATATTTGTTGCAACCCCATTGGCTGGCAGCATCACCTGCTTGGCTTTGATCATGCTTCTGTGGCCTTTGCTAGGCACCCTGAAAAAGATCAGTCGAGGCTAAGGCCTTTGCCTTTGTTGACCACGCTTTGCTCAAGCAGGCGTGTCAAAGCATAGACGGTTTCGAGCGTTGGTGTGGGCATGTGACAAATCTTGCCCAACTCGATCACGCTGCCTAAAAGAGCCTCTAATTCCAAAGCCTTGCCATGTTCGATGTCTTGCAACATGGAGGTTTTGTGTGCGCCGACCGCCTGTGCTCCCGCAATTCGTTTTTCGATGCTGATTTTGAATTGGACCCCCAACTTTTCCCCAACCGTTTGAGCTTCCGTCATCATGCGCGCAGCCAAATCACGGGTGAGGTCAAAATTGCAAATGTCTTCAAGTGTGGCGTGCGTTAAAGCCGAGACAGGGTTGAAGGTGAGGTTACCCCACAATTTGACCCACAATTCGCTGCGAATGTCAGTCGATACGGGGGTTTTGAATCCGGCTGCAATCATGGCCTGAGCCAATGCGGTGACCCGTTCAGATTTTTCACCACTTGGCTCGCCCAAGGTGAAGCGGTTGCCTTCAATGAGTTGGACCACGCCGGGCGCGATCAACTCTGCGGCGGGGTAGACCACAGCTCCAATGACACGTTGTGGCCCAATGTGTTGCCATTGAGCGCCACCTGGGTCAATGGAGTTAAGTTGACGGTTCTGATACGGACCTACCAAGTTGTAAAAGTACCACCAAGGCACACCATTTTGCAACGTGACCACAGCTGTTTTGTCGTGACACAAGCGACCAATTTCCGACGCAACAGGACTGACCTGATGCGACTTCATGGTTAAAAATACGTAGTCGTGAGGGGTGGCTTGGTCGATGGTGCAAGCTTTGACTTGAGGGGCATGCAGCGATGTGCCGTCGTCAAGTTTCAGCGTCATGCCGTTTGCTTGAATGGCTTTCAAATTTTCACCGCGCGCAATGAAGGTGACATTGCAGCCAGACAAGGCTAATTTCACGCCGAGATAGCCCCCAATAGCGCCTGCGCCTACGATGGCAATGTTCAAACTCATGTGAATTCTTTCATGGTGTTGGAGAGCGTGCCAATGCCTTCAATCGAGACTTCAACCACGGCCTCATTTTGCCAAGGCATGGCCCCAAGCGATGTGCCGCAAGAAATGATATCACCGGCCTCAAGTGTCATGTCGCGTGAGAGCCTGCAGACCAATTCTGTGGGCGAGAAAAACATGTCACTGACAGGATAATTTTGACGTTCGCGACCATTGACTTTGGCGGTGACAATTGCTTTGGCGCTGTCAAGCTCCGTTTCGATCCATGGACCAAAGGGCGTGAAACCATCAAAATTTTTAGCACGTGTCCATTGCTCAAAACTGTCGTCTGATCGCAGTAGTTCAACGGCGGTGACGTCGTTCACGCAGGTATAACCAAATACATGTTGCGCGGCATCATCGATGGAAATGTTGCGCCCCCGTTTGCCTATGACGATGCCCAATTCGGCCTCGTAGACCACCCTGCCAACATCTGACTGTGGCCGCGTGACAGCTTCAAGGTGGTGTGAATACGAGTTAGGTGATTTCAGAAAGTAAAGGGGCTCTGTGGGCTGGCGCCAGCCATTCTTTTCTGCAGCTGCTTTGAAATTGTTCCAAAGGGCCAATATTTTGGTGGGTTGGCAAGGCGCCAATATTTGCAGCTCTGACAGGTGCAATGTTTGGCCAGTCGCTTGATGCAACTCAAAGAGATTGCCTTGGTGGACGTGGACGGTGTCGCCGATCAATTGACCCCAGCCGATCAAGCCTTGGTAAGAATAGCGAAGCCATTTCATGGGGTCTCCTAACTGCGTCTTCAAAAGCTTGTGAGTGAGGTGTCTGCAAGTGCCACTGGACCGGCATCCTGAACCGGGGTTCAGGTGGGCGAGGGCAGACTGGCGTTGGGTTCATCTGACGCGAGACGATCACGCTCACCAGACGATGTACCAAGCCCGGGCTCTAAGAGCATTGGTTCAAGGAAATATAAAGCCCAGCGTGCACTGCAGACGGTGTGATTGTAGGCTGAACTGCAAATCGAATGGGTCTTTAAATCAGTTGCCCATCTTGGTGAAGGGCTTGATCCAGTTTTTTCAGCAATTGGCCCAAGCGGTCTTGGTCAGAGTCGCTCAGGGTTGCGCTGGTTTCAGTGGTGGCGACTTGCGTGCTGGTCGAAGGTGAGACTTCGGTTTGCTCAAAGGCCAAATTGAGAGCGGCCAACACCGCAATGCGGTCACGCGCTTTGATTTTGCCAGCGTCGCGGACCTTGCACATGGCTTGGTCGACTTTGTCAACGGCAGCCAACAGGCGATCTTCTCCCCCCACTGGGCAGCCCAGCAGGTAGCTTTGGCCCATGATTTG
>JACCDK011695008.1_pt1 | contig 14895 bp, 7 predicted proteins | sample 7445871 | NCBI WGS metagenome assembly JACCDK01 (sample SAMN15323436, study PRJNA562643) | freshwater metagenome | isolation source: river surface water | place: USA:Blue River Watershed | collected 2017-08-15 | reverse complement strand
GCCAAACGTTTTAATGTAACGGGTGTAACGCGCGATAAAGAATATGATTTAACCAAAGGCAATCCGAATAGTAAGATCATATACTTTAGTGCCAATAGCAATGGAGAAGCAGAAAAAGTACAAATCAATTTATCGCCAGGTAGTAAAGCGCGCAATAAAGAATTAGATTTTTATTTCGAAGAAATTGAAATTAAAGGTCGCAGCGCTGGTGGCAATCAAGTAACGAAGTATCCGGTAAAATCAGTAAAGTTTAAAGAAGCCGGTCGCTCTACCCTATCTGCAGAGAAAATTTATTTCGATAGTTCATTCGGTCGTCTCAACAAAGATGGCAACGGAATATTATTGGGTAATTTTGAAGAGCAAGATCGCGTGATTGCTTTTTATAAAGATGGCAACTACGAATTGACTGATTACGAATTGACGAATCGTTATGATGTAGATCAATTATTATTAATAGAGAAGTTTAATCCAAGCAAAGTATTCACTTGTATTTATTTCGATACCAAATCTAAATTCCATTATGCTAAACGCTTTGTGATAGAAACACAAACCTTGAAAAATAAATTCTTATTTATCAAAGAAGGCGAAGGCAATGAAGTGAAATATATGAGCTCACAAGCAGAGCCTGTAGTTATTTTGCGCAGTGGCAAGAAAAAAACAGAGTGGATAGAAACCAGTGTGGCTATGCATGAAACCTATGATATCACCGGATGGAAAGCCGTTGGCACAAAAATTGCAGCTGATGATTTAAAGGAAATAGCACCGGTGCAGCCCGCTTCAGAGCAAGGAGAAACCCCGCTTTTGTTTTAATATAAATACTTAATTTTACACATAAACCCGTTTCTATAAAGATCCTAAATGAAGAAAGTTGCGTTAGAAATAGTAGCCTTAAAGCACAGTGTAGCTCAAACAAAATCGTATGCAGTCGTATTAGCTGAGGTAGATGGCGTTAGAGAGCTCAGCATTGTTATAGGAGATGCCGAAGCAAGAGCAATTGCTATTGCTATTGAGCATATGCCTATGCCCCGACCCTTAACGCATGACTTACTGATTAATATGCTCGATCAATTTACGATTGAATTGAAAGAAGTATTTATTTACAAATTAGAAGAAGGCACTTTCTATGCTTATTTAATTTGTAATCAATATGGCGAGGACATTGCTATAGACGCGCGCACCTCAGATGCCTTAGCCGTTGCGGTACGTGTAAATTGCCCTATTTATATCGATGAGCACATTCTTAAAATTGCCAGCAAGAAAACTAAGGAAACAAAAGCTAGCGATAAAGCACCTCAAAATCCATACGCATCGATGAGCACGGCTGAATTGCAAGCCGAATTAGATATTTATTTAGAAAATGAAGAGTACGATAAAGCTATTCCGATAAGAGACGAAATTAACAGAAGAAACAATCAATAATATAAAACATACCATTATGAAATACCCTACAACAGTTATCGCCCTATTTTTAAGCATCCTATTCTTATCAATCCATGCAGAAGCTAAGAAGCCCAAATGTGGTGCTCAGCTCATCCATGCAATCATTGCCAAAAAAGATCCTGCTTTCTTCAGCAAGCAAGCAGCAAAAAGACAAGAAGCACAACAAAATTTTCAATACAAGCAAGGCGCTTTCATGAAAACAACTGCGCAGGTTACTATTCCAGTTGTTTTTCATATTGTATTAAATCAAAATCAAATTAATGCTATCGGTGGTATTGCCGGTATCCAAAAACGTATCGATTCTCAGCTAATTGTTATCAATAGAGATTATGGTAGAAGAAATGCGGATAGCACTACAATACCTAGTGCGTTTAAAGCACGCTATGCTAATACGGGTATTCAGTTTTGTTTGGCTCGTAGAAAGCCAGATGGCACGAGCACTTCAGGCGCAGACATCATCACGCTGCCTAGTACAACAAGAAAAATAGAAGAAACCAATCCGAACGGACAAGATTTATTTTATGATGCTAAATTTACCAATGGTGCTTTCAATACTTGGGATCCTTCAGCGTATTTAAACATATGGGTATGCAATGCATCTCTAGGTAATGATACTAACGGCATTTTAGGCCTCACGGTTCCTCCTTATTTCCCTAATACATTTGGTTATAACCCTAATGAAGTGGGTATTATTTTAAACTATCGAGCTTGGGGCAAACGCTCTACCGGATTTGAGCCTTTTATCAGTGGTTGTGATAAAGGCAGAACACTTACGCATGAATTAGGTCATTATTTTAACTTAAACCATATTTGGGGCGATGATAATGGGTCTTGTCCAGGCGATGCTGGTTATAGCGATGATGGTATCAACGATACACCTATTCAGAAAGATGAAAACTATGGCTGTCCTACGTTCCCAAGCGTAAGCTGTAGTGTAAGCGCACCTAATGGCGACATGTTTATGAATTATATGGATTACTGCGACGATATCTGTTTAACGATGTTTACAACTGGTCAGGTAGCGGTAATGCAAGCAGAAGTGTCGACTGGTGGAGAGTCTTATTCCTTAACACAAAATAACAATATCTGTAATTGGCCAGCGGCTATACCTTCGCTACAAGGCACTACACCCATACAAGTGGCACCAAATCCTTGTACACAATACTGTAATGTAAGCTATAATGAACAACCTACACAAATTAATGTTATCAATACCCTAGGAGTACAGGTTTGGAGCGCAGCTCCAAGTGCCATAGGTAATACTAACACATTCATCAACACACAAACACTTGCTAGTGGCATCTATTATATACACGTACAATTTAAAGATGCTATGCAAATACAAAAAATAATCATTGAATAATGACCAGCGCAATACATAATATCATAGCAGATCCAAATTTCGACCTTGCCTTAAAAGCCGTTGCAGAAAAAGTACTCGATCACAAACGAATCAATGAAGATGATGCCCTCCTCCTTTTCGAGAAAGGTAGCCTACCCTTCGTTGGTGCATTAGCTAATTATATAGCTCAATCGTTACATGGCACTACGGTTTACTACAATCGTAATTTCCATATAGAGCCCACCAATGTGTGCGTCTACACTTGCAATTTTTGTTCGTATTCCCGCCAATACAAACATCGTGATGATGGATGGGAATTGAGCATTGAGCAAATGTTGGATATGGTAAAAAAATACGATGGTCAGCCCGTTACAGAAGTACATATTGTAGGTGGTGTGCATCCAAAAATGAACTTAGAATTTTTCTGTGAGTTAATAGCAAAAATAAAAGCGCACAGACCTGATTTGCATATTAAAGGTTTTACGGCAGTAGAGCTCGACTATATGTTTAGAAAAGCGAAACTGAGCACTCAAGAAGGATTACAACAATTAAAAGATGCCGGTTTGCAATCTTTACCTGGTGGAGGTGCAGAAATATTTGCACCACTCATTCGTGCACAAATTTGTCCGGATAAAGTAGATGGTGCAGGTTGGTTAGCAATACATCAAACGGCTCACGAATTGGGCATGCACAGTAATGCAACCATGCTTTATGGCCATATGGAAAGCTATAGAGATCGTATAGAACATATGCAAGCATTGCGCAGCTTACAAGACCAAACAAAGGGTTTCAATTGCTTCATACCGTTAAAATTTAGAAACGATAATAATGATATGTCGTACTTGCAAGAGACGACTACGGTAGAAGATTTGCGCATGTATGCAATTGCGCGTATCTACTTAGATAATTTCAAAAACCTTAAAGCATACTGGCCAATGCTGGGCAGACAAACAGCTCAATTGAGCTTAGCTTTCGGCGTTAATGATTTAGATGGCACCATAGACGATACCACTAAAATCTATAGCATGGCGGGTAGCGAAGAACAAACTCCGAGTATGAGCACAGAGGAATTGCGTGAGTTAATCAGCAATGTTGGCAAAACACCTGTTGAGCGCGATACTTTGTATAATGTCATCCAATAGATGAACACTAAATCATGAGGAAACAATTAATCCTGATTTTTGTATTGATAAGCAGTCTACAATTTTATAGTTATGGAGAAAACAATCGACTCCATTCCTCTAACAGCATTGCTTGGTTTAGCTTTCAAGCGACCACAAGTTTAAAAAACCAATGGAGCCTGCAAACAGAATACCATTGCAGAAGAGTTGGGGGCATTGATGAATGGCAACAAAGCTTGCTAAGACTCGGCATCAATTATCGCTTAAGTAAGCAAACAAGCTTACGCGTAGGCTATGCCCTTGCTGAAAATTATGCTTATGGAGAATACAGCATTAATGTATATGGCAAAAACTTTGCAGAACATCGCATGTATGAAGCCCTACTCCACAATCATAGCGAAGGTAAGTTTAGTTTTAACAATCGATTGATGCTAGAGCAACGATTTGTAGGGAAGTATAGCCATGCAATGGCCACAAAAGAAGATTCGTATGTCTATGCCAATAGATTGCGTATGATGACGAGAATACTATATCCATTAAAAGGCAACACTATAAAAGATAAAACACCCTATATAAGCGTATACGATGAATTATTTATTGGCTTTGGGAAGAATGTAAATAATGTTTTCGATCAAAATCGATTAGGTGTTTTATTGGGCTATAAAGTGAATAAACACACCCAAATAGAAATGGGCTATTTGAATCAACAATTACAATTTAATAGAACGATTAATAATTGGAATGTATTTCAAGACAATAGCGGTTTCATCAGTTCCATTAATTTGAATTTTAAATAGTTAAACTTGGAATTATTCCTAAATAATAAAATTTCATAAAAAAATCTAATTAACAAATTAATTTGATCTAATTAATTAACTTCATAAATAGGAGTATCTTGAATACTATTAAAAATGCAATGATTGTATCAACATGAATTTAATTTCATTATTATTAGCATTTCATTACAAATAAAAGATAGTTTTACAAGATTGAATAAGGGATTAACAAAGCCCTAATAGAGCCCATTTAAAATTTATTAGGCAAAAACGTTAATAATTATGAAAAATAAATCAAACATAGTGTTTATCACTATAGTATTTCTTAGCATTTTCATGAATGCATGTACAAAAAACAATAAAAACACTAACGATGCAAATGTATTGCAAAAGAAAAATGTATCGAAAATAGCATCATCTGAAACCGTGTATTTTGACAACATGGAGGAAGTACTTTATTGGTTTGATGGACTATACGAGAATGGTGATTATATCAATTTGTCCATAAATAAAAATAATCAGAAAATATTTATAACAAGTTCTGGTAATTCGGGCAATACGGATTCGGGTAACAATGCTAAACACACTTATACTAGTGACAGCAAACTAACATTTGCAAAATGGTGTAACGAGTATTTAAAGAAAGGTGGATGTCTGAAAATTGGATATGACAAGTCCACTGAAACATATTGGGCAGACAGCATACCTTGTTAAGTCAGTGCAATTAATTAAATTACTAAAATAAAAATGCCCCGATGTTTCGGGGCATTTTTTATTTGGGGAAGGAAATCCTATTCCTCATCGTCGAATTGTAATACATCGCGATTAGACAATAATAAATTCACTTCTTCTTTACTTCCTACGATCATATCATTGTACACTCTCGCACCAGTACCCGCTGGAATTAGATTACCCGTGATAACGTTCTCTTTCAAGCCCATTAGGTTATCTACTTTACCATTGATAGCTGCTTGAGAAAGCACTTTGGTAGTTTCTTGGAACGACGCTGCAGAAATCCAACTTTGTGTACCTAATGATGCTTTGGTAATACCTAACAACATTGGGTGTGAAGTAGCTGCTTGCGCATCGCGATACTCAATTAATTTTTTATCAGATCTACGTAAGATACTGTTTGCCTCACGAATTTCTCTTAACGTAACGATACGGCCTGGTTCGAATTCTTCTGAATCGCCTGCATCAACAACAATTTTCTTGTCATAAATCCAATCGTTTTCAATTTGGAATTCTAATTTATCAACCACATCATCTTCTAAGAACTTCGTATCACCTGGCTCAACGATATTTACTTTACGCATCATTTGACGTACAATAACCTCAACGTGTTTGTCATTGATTTTTACACCTTGTAAACGATAAACCTCTTGGATTTCATTTACTAAGTATTCTTGTACTGCAAACGGACCTTTAATAGCTAAGATATCGCTTGGTGTTGTAGCTCCTTCAGATAAAGGCATACCTGCTTTTAAGAAGTCGCCATCTTGCACCATGATATGTTTAGTTAATGGAACTAGATATTTTTTGATTAAACCTTCTTTAGATTCAATTGAAATCTCACGGTTACCACGTTTGATATTACCGAAGCTTACTACACCGTCAATCTCTGCAATGATTGCTGGATTGCTAGGGTTACGTGCTTCAAATAATTCAGTTACACGAGGAAGACCTCCCGTGATATCTCGGCTACGACCCATAACACGTGGAATTTTCACGATTACTTGTCCGTTGCGTACGCTATCACCTTCGCTTACAATGATATGAGAACCTACTGGTAAGTTATAAGATTTTTCATCTTTACCACTTACTTTAATAGATGGTATTTTTGTTTTATCTTTTGATTCGATAACTACTTTTTCACGGTGACCAGTTTGCTCATCCGCTTCTTCACGATACGTTACACCATCGATAATGTTTTCCAATACGATTTTACCCGTACCTTCTGAAATGATAACCGCATTGAACGGATCCCATGTACAGATCACATCACCTTTCTTCACTTTTTGTTTATCTTTTACTTTCAATATAGAACCGTAAGGTATATTGTTAGATGTATATAAACGATCAGTTGCTGGATCAATGAAACGAACCTCACCGGTACGACCGATAACTACGATTTCATCAACACCTTCATCGTTGGTGTATTTGGTAGTACGTAATCCGTCGAACTGAATAGTGCAATCGAATTTAGAAAGCATTTGAGACTCAATAGCAGAAGAACCTGCTACCCCACCCACGTGGAACGTACGTAAAGTTAACTGTGTACCTGGCTCACCAATTGATTGAGCAGCAATAATACCTACTGCATCACCCATTTGTGAAGTATAACCGGTAGCTAAGTTTTTACCATAACATTTAGAACAAACACCACGTAAACTTTCGCAAGTTAATACCGATCTGATTTCCACCATTTCAACACCTCTATCTTCGATAAGTTTTGCTGAATCTTCCGTAATCTCTTCACCAGCTTGTACTAGTATTTGACCAGAAACTGGATCTACTACATTTTCCAATGAAGTACGACCTAAAATACGATCATATAATGGTTCTACGATTTCTTCATTATCTTTTAATGCAGTAGTAGCAATACCACGTAAAGTACCACAATCTACTTCATTAATAACTACATCTTGCGCAACATCCACCAAACGACGTGTTAAGTAACCCGCATCCGCTGTTTTCAAGGCCGTATCCGCAAGACCCTTACGAGCACCATGCGTAGAGATAAAGTACTCTAATACCGATAAACCTGTTTTAAAGTTCGACAAGATTGGATTTTCAATAATCTCTGAACCAGAAGAACCAGAACGACGTGGTTTAGCCATCAAACCTCTTAATCCCGCCAACTGTTTTACTTGTTGTTTAGAACCACGAGCTCCAGAATCCAACATCATATACACAGAGTTGAAACCTTGTTTGTCGGTTTTCATTTCATGTAATAAAGTTTCTGTTACACGCGTATCTACACGAGACCAGATATCGATGATTTGGTTATAACGCTCATTATTGGTAATTAAACCCATATTGTAGTTATCCCAAACTTCATCTACTTCTACTTGTGCATTAGTGATTAATTCTTCTTTAATATCTGGAACATTCAAATCTTTAATGTTGAATGATAAACCACCACGGAATGCCGTACGGAATCCTAAAGTTTTGATATCATCTAAGAATTGAACAGTTTCAGGTATCGTTGTATTTTTTAAGATATTACCAATGATCTCACGAAGTGATTTCTTAGTTAATAACTCATTTACATAACCATTTTGTTTAGGTACAAATTGATTGAATAATACACGACCAACCGTTGTTTCGATTAATTTGTATTCCAATTCGCCTTGATCGTTACGCACATTTGCTTTTACTTTAATCCAAGCATGCAAATCTGCACGACCTTCATTATGCGCAATGATTACCTCATCTGCATTATAGAACGTCATACCTTGACCTTTAACGATTTCTGTTTCGGTTGTTTTCTTACCTTTAGAAATGTAGTACAATCCAAGAACCATGTCTTGTGAAGGAAGAGTAATTGGTGTACCGTTTTGTGGATTCAAGATATTGTGAGAAGCCAACATTAATAATTGAGCTTCTAATACTGCAGCATTGCTCAACGGCACATGCACCGCCATTTGGTCACCATCGAAATCGGCATTAAACGCAGAACAAACTAATGGGTGCAATTGGATTGCTTTACCTTCAATTAATTTTGGTTGGAATGCTTGAATCGATAAACGGTGTAATGTAGGGGCACGGTTTAATAATACCGGATGACCTTTTAATACATTTTCTAAGATATCCCAAACTACAGCTTCTTTGCGCTCAACTAATTTCTTAGCGCTTTTCACTGTTTTTACAATACCTCTTTCAATAAGCTTGCGAATGATAAATGGTTTGAATAACTCTGCAGCCATATCTTTAGGTAAACCACACTCATGCAATTTCATTTCCGGACCTACCACGATAACCGAACGACCAGAATAATCGACACGCTTACCTAATAAGTTTTGACGGAAACGACCTTGTTTACCTTTCAATACATCTGATAATGATTTTAATGCACGACCACCTTCTGCTTTTACAGCATTAGATTTACGGCTATTATCAAATAGAGAATCTACCGCTTCTTGCAACATACGTTTTTCATTACGTAAGATTACTTCTGGCGCTTTAATCTCTATCAAACGTTTCAAACGATTGTTACGGATAATAACACGACGGTATAAATCATTTAAATCAGAAGATGCAAAACGACCACCATCTAAAGGAACTAATGGACGTAATTCTGGTGGAATAACTGGTAAATAATGCATTACCATCCACTCTAATTTATTTTCAACGCGCTCGTTTGCTTCACGGAACGATTCTACAACACTTAAGCGTTTTAAAGCTTCTTGTTTACGTTGTTGAGACGTTTCGTTAGCAGCAGCGTTTCTTAATGAACTAGATAATTTGATAAGATCGATACGAGCAAGCAATTGGTGAATTGCTTCAGCACCCATTTTAGCAATAAATTTGTTTGGATCTTCATCCGGTAGATATTGATTTTCTTTAGAAATGCTATCTAAGATTTCTAAGTACTCATCTTCTGTAAGCAACGCTTGGTGCGTATCTTCAGAATCTTTTAAGTTTAATTTTTGACGGATTAAATCTTCTGCTTCACCCGCTTGAATAACGGCAAAACGCTCGTAATAAACGATCGTTTCCATTTTTTTGGAACTCATTCCTAATAAGTAACCAATTTTGTTTGGTAAACTTTTGAAGTACCAAATATGTACGATAGGAACAACCAATTTGATATGACCTAAACGCTCACGACGAACTTTCTTCTCTGTAACTTCTACACCACAACGATCGCAGACGATACCTTTATAACGAATACGCTTGTATTTACCGCAATAGCATTCGTAATCTTTTACAGGTCCAAATATTTTTTCACAGAAAAGACCATCTCTTTCTGGTTTGTAAGTACGATAGTTAATCGTTTCTGGTTTCAAAACCTCTCCAAAAGAGCGGTTTAAAATAGCATCTGGAGATGCTAAGCTAATCGTAATTTGATTAAATCCAGCTTTCGGACGGAAATCCTTTTTATTTGCCATATCTAAAAAGAAGTGTTTTAGTTTTAATTAATAGGGTTTAGTGATGTGCTTTTTCAAGCCATGAAATAAGGGCGTGTTGCCTAAGCAACACGCTTCTTATCATTAATCAAATTTCAATTCTAAACCTAAGCCACGTAATTCATTTACCAATACGTTAAATGATTCAGGTATACCTGTTTTAGGTATATTATCACCTTTTACAATAGCTTCATATGTTTTAGCTCTACCGATTATGTCATCCGATTTAATGGTTAACAATTCTTGTAGAATGTTTGCAGCACCATAAGCCTCAAGAGCCCATACCTCCATCTCACCAAAACGCTGACCACCAAATTGAGCTTTACCACCCAATGGTTGTTGTGTAATCAACGAGTATGGACCGATAGAACGTGCGTGCATTTTATCATCAACCATGTGATGTAGTTTAATCATATAAATGATACCCACGGTTGCTTTTTGGTGGAAACGCTCTCCGGTTTCTCCATCAAACAAGTGCGTGTGACCAAATTCAGGTAAACCAGCATCGGTGATTAATTCATCGATTTCAGCTACGCTTGCACCATCAAAAATTGGCGTTGCAAATTTCACATTCAATTTCTCACCAGCCCATCCTAAAATGGTTTCATAGATTTGACCTAAGTTCATACGAGAAGGTACCCCTAGTGGATTCAATACGATATCTACTGGTGTGCCATCTTCTAAGAAAGGCATATCTTCTTGACGAACGATACGCGCAACAATACCTTTGTTACCGTGACGACCCGCCATTTTATCACCCACTTTCAATTTACGTTTGCTAGCTAAGTATACTTTTGCTAGTTTCAATACACCGGTTGGTAATTCGTCTCCGATAGAAAGATTGAATTTCTCACGTTTGAAACGACCAATTTCTTCGTTGTATTTAATATTGAAGTTGTGTAATAATTGGTTTACTAAATCATCCGTAGCTTGATCGCCTGTCCATCCTAATGGATTTACATTTGCGTAATCAATAGACGATAATGTTTTAGAATTGAATTTACCACCTTTACTTAATACCAATTCGCCATAAGCATTACTAATACCAACTGAAGTTTTGTCTTTCAACAATACTTGTAGTTTTTCGATTAATAATTCTTTGATATCTTCTAAATTCTTCTTGTGAGCCGCTTCGATTTTTTCAACTGCAGCTTTTTCATTCAATTTAGCTTTCTTATCTTTTTTAGCGCGTTGGAATAATTTTTTCTCAATCACCGTTCCTTCAATTCCACTTGGTGCTTTTAAAGAAGCATCTTTCGCATCACCTGCTTTATCACCGAAGATAGCACGTAATAATTTTTCTTCTGGAGTAGGATCTGTTTCTCCTTTTGGTGTGATTTTACCAATTAGAATATCACCTTCTTTAATGTGTGCTCCAATACGAATGATACCGTTTTCATCTAAGTCTTTAGTAGCTTCTTCAGAAATATTTGGAATATCTTTCGTTAATTCTTCTTCACCTAATTTCGTATCACGAACTTCTAATTCATATTCATCAATGTGAATTGACGTAAATAAATCGTCGCGTACTACTTTTTCATTAATTACAATCGCATCCTCAAAGTTGTAACCTTTCCAAGGCATGAATGCCACTTTAAGATTACGGCCTAATGCTAATTCACCATCTTTAGTTGCATAACCTTCGGTTAAGAAATCACCTTTCTTAATGCTTTGGCCTTTTACAACGCAAGGGCGTAAGGTAATAGACGTACTTTGGTTGGTTTTCTTGTATTTAGTAAGCGTATAGATTTTTAAATCATCTTCGAAAGAAACTAAACGTTGATTTTCTGTTCTTTCGTAGCGAACATGAATCTCGTTTGCATCTACATACTCTACTACCCCTGTGCCTTCTGCATGAATTTGAATACGTGCATCTCTTGCTGCTTTTGCTTCTAAGCCAGTACCTACGATAGGCACTTGCGGACGAATCAATGGAACAGCTTGACGTTGCATGTTTGATCCCATTAGGGCACGGTTAGCATCATCATGTTCTAAGAACGGAATCATTGAAGCCGACAAACCAACAATTTGGTTAGGCGCTACGTCCATCCATTCTACATCTGATTTCTCTAAAATAGGGAAATCACCTGTTTCTCTTGATTTAATTTTATCGTCGATAAAGTTTCCTTTTTCATCGAGCGGAGCATTTGCTTGCGCGATTCTTGCCAAATCTTCTTCTTCAGCACTTAAGAATTTAATATTCTTAAGATCTACACGACCATCTTTTACTTTACGATAAGGCGTTTCGATGAAGCCCATATCATTGATTTTAGCATGTACGCAAAGCGTAGAAATCAAACCAATGTTTGGTCCTTCCGGCGTTTCAATAGTACATAATCTACCATAGTGAGAATAGTGTACGTCACGCACCTCGAAACCAGCTCTTTCACGACTTAAACCTCCAGGGCCTAAAGCAGAAATACGACGTTTGTGCGTAATTTCTGACAATGGATTGGTTTGGTCTAAGAATTGAGATAACTGAGATGTTCCGAAGAATGAATTGATAACAGAAGAAAGTGTTCTTGCGTTAATCAAATCAATTGGAGTAAATACTTCATTATCACGAACGTTCATACGCTCACGGATTGTTCTAGCCATACGCGCTAAACCAACACCAAACTGAGCGAATAATTGCTCTCCTACGGTACGTACACGACGATTGCTTAAGTGATCGATATCATCGATTTCAGCTTTAGCATTAGTTAAACGTACTAAGTATTTGATAATAGATATAATGTCTTGTTTGTTTAAAACTTTTGATTTTAAAGAAACATCTAAACCTAATTTTTTATTGATTTTATATCTACCTACTTCTCCTAAATCATAACGTTTGTCAGAGAAGAATAATTTTTCAATAATACCTCTAGCTGTTTCATCATCCGGCGCTTCACTACCACGTAATTGTTGGTAGATATGTTTTACCGCTTCTAATTCAGAGTTAGATGTATCTTTATTTAAGGTATTGTAGATGATAGAATAATCACCACTCATTTCTTCTTTTTGTAAGAAAACAGTAGCGATACCCATTTCTACTATCAAAGCTGCATTGTCTTCGTCTAAGATGCTATCGCGATCTAAAACTACTTCGTTACGCTCAATAGTTACTACTTCACCGGTATCTTCATCAACGAAATCTTCTGTCCAGCTACGCAATACTCTTGCTGCTAAACGACGACCAATATGAGGTGCTAAGCTTTTCTTATCAGCTTTCACTTCATCAGCCATTCCAAATAATTCTAAGATATCTTTATCTGTTTCGTAACCTATAGCACGTAATAAAGTCGTTACTGGGAATTTCTTTTTACGATCGATATATGCATACATTACATTGTTGATGTCTGTAGCAAATTCCATCCATGCTCCTTTGAAAGGAATAACACGAGCAGAATATATTTTAGTTCCGTTAGGGTGAACACTTTGTCCAAAAAACACACCAGGAGAACGGTGTAATTGAGAAACAACAACACGCTCAGCACCATTGATTACAAACGTACCACGTGGTGTCATGTATGGGATATTACCCAAAAACACATCTTGAACGATAGTTTCGAAATCAACGTGCTCTTCGTCGTTACAGCTTAATTTTAATTTAGCTTTTAACGGCACCGAATACGTTAATCCTCTTTCCATACACTCTTCGATAGTGTAACGAGGTGGATCGATGAAGTAATCTAAGAATTCTAAAACGAAGATGTTACGAGTGTCGGTGATAGGGAAATTCTCTTGAAATACCCTAAACAATCCTTCATTGTCTCGCTTATCTGGCGTAGTTTCTAATTGGAAAAAATCTTGAAACGATTGAAGCTGAATAGCTAATAAATCAGGTGTTTCAGCTACGTCTTGAATTTTCCCGAAATTAATGCGACCGCTTGCGGTTCTCTTTTTCGTAATTGCCATAGTAAATGTATCTCCTTTTTATCTAAAACAAAAAAATCCTCAACACGAGAATAGCTCCCCGAGTTCAGGTTTAAATGTATTAATTTGACAGATTTTTGATCAAAATTTGTTTTTGCACGTGCTTGCTTTCCCCAAAAAGGGACGCAAATATACTAATACCCGTTGGAAATAACAAATTCTAGTTGACTTTTTCCCTTTTTTAGCAATTTTTAACAACTAGAAATTAATATATACTTTACCTAATAACTATAATGCATTTATTATCATTAACTTATGAAAATATACAGCACTATACAATAATTATTCCAAAATTACTCTTGCTGGCTTTTTTCAATTATCAGCTGAGCTTGGCTATAATATTTCTGAGCCGTTTGGGCATCTCCTTTAGCTTGATACAATTGCATGGCAATTTGAAGGGCGTCTAAATCCTCTGGGTTCATTTTAAGCACTTGCTCTATATAGGCAATGGCCTTGTTCATATCACCCACATTTGCCGCTGCAATGGCCGCATTGATATAAGCAGTCTCGTTATTGCTATCAAAGGTCAATGATTTATCGAAATACGTAAGTGCGTTGATAAAATCCTTTTGGGCTATACATTGTGCTGCTTTATAGGCATTGCGCTCTGGATCATTTTTAAGAATAGCATATAAAACGGTTTCGTCGGCATTAACGGACGCTACCATACTTTTAGGAGGGAAATACCCACCCTGTAATAAGTTCTTGTCGACAAAACGAGAAAATAAAATACAGTAATCCCAAGCTTTGTCATAGCGTTGTCCATAACGAACATAATCTACAATCCAAGGCAAATGCATGCTCTTTACATATTGTTGTAATGGCTCGAAACAATTCGTAGCAACGATTATTGAATCTTTAGATGAACGTGTTAACTCATGCAACTTAATCGTTGCTTGTTTCATTCCATTCATATAATAATCCGTCTCAAAATATCCAAAAGCACCATCTACCCCACCTTGTAATTCATTGAAGTAAACGATTTGATGCGGATGATTTTTCAACATCCATTTCAAAGGTAAAAACATACCAAGACCAAGCAAGGCAATGATTACTATAGAAGCATATGGCTTAGGCAACCATTCTTTCAAACTTATGAAACTTAAAGTTGCTAAAACAATTAACATCGGATATACAAACAAAACATGACGCCAACCATCATAAAGCGG
>JACCDK011242631.1_pt1 | contig 14911 bp, 20 predicted proteins | sample 7445871 | NCBI WGS metagenome assembly JACCDK01 (sample SAMN15323436, study PRJNA562643) | freshwater metagenome | isolation source: river surface water | place: USA:Blue River Watershed | collected 2017-08-15 | reverse complement strand
CTCTACCCTGACGATGACCTCAAGGCGGTGTTGATCAATGGCAAATGGGTTTTTCAGCACAAGGATGGCAAGCTGTACTGATCATTCCGTCAACCCTAAATTTGTTCGGAGAGGTTGTTGAAGTGGCCGCACACACGGGTGTCGCTACCAGCCGGTTTTTTATTCATTCTGTAAAGAATAAAAAAGAATTCAATAAACATACTTTTGTCCAAATAAAGACTATATTTCAGATGCCAAGCCCCTCGAACCCATGATCAATCAAGCGGGTGGAATGCAAGCAAGGCGCAACACGTTTTTTGAAAAAAAGCCTTGATGCAATGAGAGGAAAGCTGGGTCAGCCACCATCAAGACAGCGGTTATTCATTGAAATGTCGAATCCATACTGAAAGAGGAAAACCATGAAAGGTCAAATTCTTGACTTCTCGGTCCAGCAGAATGAAGGCGTGGTCTCGGGCGCAGATGGCTTGAGATATGCCTTCACTGGTTCTGAATGGAAAGATGAAGTTCAACCAAGCAGGGGCATGTGGGTTGACTTTGAAGCACAAGGAACCAATGCAACAGGTATCTATCAAGCTTTGGGGCAGGCTTCAAGCATCCCGCGCGGAAACAAAAGCAAGGCTGCCGTCACTTTATGGGGTGTGTTTCTTGGAAGCTTTGGCGCGCACAAGTTCTACATGGGCTCGTGGGGTTGGGGAATTGTCTATCTTGCGACGAGTTGGCTGTACGTCCCGTTTTTCGTCGCACTGATCGAGTGGGTTCGTTATGTGCTGATGTCTGATGATGAGTTCTACAGCAAGCTTGCCGATTTTCAAAAGCAGAAGCCTGGCCCCTTTAGCTTCTTCTGGTGAAGCGGTTGGCTGATCAAAAGAGCCGGCTTATATAGAGGTCTTCACTGCTCACCGGATGACCTAAGATGTCCTTTCTCACTTTGAGAACGAAAGGTGCGGTGTCATGAGTCTGATCGGCAATTTCTTGTGGTTCATTTTTGGAGGCCTTCTCATGGGTCTGGGTTGGTGGGTTCTGGGCTTGTTGGCCTTTCTCACCATCGTGGGCATCCCCTGGGGCAGGGCTTGTTTCGTGATTGGCCTGTTTGCTTTTTTCCCTTTCGGCAAGGAAGCCATCAGCAGAAAAGAACTGACCAAACAAGAAGACATTGGCACCGGTGGCTTGGGTCTCTTGGGCAACATCGTTTGGTTTGTTTTTGCGGGCCTTTGGCTGGCCATTGGCCATGTGTTGTCTGCCCTGGTGTGTTTCATCACCATCATTGGCATTCCCTTTGGCATTCAGCATTTGAAGCTCGCAGGCCTTGCCTTGGCACCGATTGGCAAGACCATCGTGCCCAAAGAAGTGGCCCAAGCCGCGCGCCAACAAAGCGCTGAAGCCGAGGTGGCCAGGGTCCGAGGCAACAGCTGACGTCCTGGTGTCACGGCGGAGATGGTTGCACCCCTTAACATCTCCCCTTATGAATTGGTTAGACACTATCAAATGGGATGCCCAAGGGCTGGTACCAGTCATCGCCCAAGAGCAGGGCAGCAAAGACGTGCTCATGTTCGCCTGGATGAACCGCGACGCCCTGCAAAAAACCGCTGAATTGGGACGCGCCGTTTATTTCAGCCGATCACGCGGCAAGCTGTGGTTCAAGGGCGAGGAGTCGGGCCATGTGCAAATCGTGCACGACATTCGACTGGACTGTGACAACGACGTGATCTTGCTCACGGTCACCCAAGGCGGACATGACCCCAGCATAGCCTGTGACAGAGGCCGCCACAGCTGTTTTTACCAACGCTGGCAAGCCAGCCCTGACGGCGGTCAGTGGATGAGCGTCGAACCCGTGTTGCAAGACCCCGCCACCATTTACAAGGCCCATCCATGAGTTCCAACGACACCCTCAACCGCTTGGCCGCGGTCATTGAAAGCCGTAAATCCGAGCATGGTGGCGACCCCGAAACCAGCTACGTGGCCCGTTTGCTGCGCAAAGGTCCTGACGCGTTTTTGAAAAAAATTGGCGAGGAGGCCACCGAGGTGGTGATGGCTGCCAAGGACCTGGACCATGGCGGTCCAGCGCAAGACTTGGTGAATGAAATGGCCGATTTGTGGTTCCACTCGCTGGTCGCGCTGGCGCATTACAACCTCAGCCCCGAGGATGTGTTGCAAGAGTTGTCGCGCCGCGAGGGTTTGGGTGGCTTGGAAGAAAAAGCCCTGCGCAAAGCCCTGCAACGTGAATTTGGAGAAGACTGAGATGACGGTGCAACACGACCCAAACTGTATTTTTTGCAAGATCGTGCAAGGGCAAATCCCTTCACGCAAGGTGTACGAAGACGAGGAGTTGTTCGCCTTTCATGACATCAACCCCTGGGCGCCTGTGCATTTCTTGCTTGTGCCCAAAACCCATATCCCGTCCATGGCGCAGGTGGGCCCAGAGCACGCCGCCTTGCTGGGCCGCATGATGGTGTTGGTGCCCCAATTGGCGCTGCAAGAGGGCGTGAATCCCTACCCCCAAGGTGGTTTTCGCTTGGTGACCAACACAGGTGAAGAGGGTGGGCAAGAGGTTCACCACATGCACTGGCATGTCATGGGCGGCCCGCGCCCCTGGTTGCGCGGCTAAGACTAGAATTCGCTGAGTTTATTCAGGAGCATCCCATGGGATCATTTTCGATTTGGCACTGGCTGATTGTTTTGTTGATTGTTGTCTTGGTCTTTGGCACCAAAAAGCTCAAAGGCATTGGCAGTGACCTGGGCGGTGCTGTCAAAGGTTTCAAAGATGGCATGAAAGACGGTTCTGCAGCGCCCGATGCCAATGCCCCAGCGCAACAAGTTGCTGGTGCAGCCACGCAGACAGACAAGTCCACCATTGATGTTGAAGCCAAACCCAAGTCTTGATCCATGTTTGACTTAGAGGTCTCCAAGCTGGCATTGATCGGCGCTGTGGCGCTGGTCGTCATTGGCCCGGAGAAGATGCCTCGCGTGGCGCGGACCATCGGTACTTTGTTGGGCAAAGCCCAGCGCTACGTCTCCGACGTCAAAGCCGAGGTCAACCGCTCCATGGAGATGGAAGACCTCAAGAAAATGAAAGAGACCATGGACAACGCCATGACCGATGTGCAGTCCAGTGTCCTCAGTGCCACCACCAAGCTCAACCAAGGTGTGGCTGGTTTGGGTCTTGAAGACGCCTCTACTGACAGCGCGTCTTTCAATAGCAATGACACTTGGTCGCAACCCGAATCGCTTTACAAACATCCCCAAAAAAATTGGCGTCTCAAGCGCTCGGCCATGCCGCAGTGGTACAAGGCGCGCCAAGGGGTTCGCACCAGGGCTTTGTCGGGTGCCGCCCGCGTGGCCAGATACCGTCCACCTGCCAGCGGCATGAACAAGGTTTGATGGTCCATGTCCGATACGCCGCAAGATGAATTGTCTGGCTCTGAACAGCCCTTCATCCAACACCTGAAAGAACTGCGCGACCGTTTGGTCAAGTCGGTCATTGCCATTGCCTTGGTCTGTGTGGTGCTCAGTCTGTTCCCTGGCCCCGCGCAGCTCTACGACTATCTGGCCGCACCCTTGGTGGCCAATTTGCCCGAAGGCACCAAGCTGATTGCCACCTCGGTGATCTCGCCATTTTTGGTGCCCCTCAAGATTTTGTTGATGACCGCGTTCCTCATCGCCCTGCCGGTGGTGCTCTACCAAGCTTGGGCTTTTGTCGCACCAGGTCTTTACACCCACGAGAAAAAACTCGTGATGCCCTTGGTCATCTCCAGCACCTTGTTGTTTTTCATCGGTGTGGCGTTTTGTTATTTCTTTGTGTTTGGACAGGTGTTCAAGTTCATCCAAAGCTTTGCGCCCAAGAGCATCACGGCGGCACCTGACATCGAGGCCTATTTGAGTTTTGTGTTGACCATGTTTGTGGCGTTTGGCTTGTCTTTCGAGGTGCCCATCGTGGTCATCGTGTTGGCCCGCATGAATGTCGTGTCGATTGAAAAACTCAAAGACTTTCGCTCTTATTTCATCGTGCTGGCCTTCATCATTGCCGCCATCGTCACACCACCGGATGTGGTGTCGCAATTGGCTTTGGCCATTCCCATGGTCATTCTTTATGAAGTGGGTATTTGGGCCGCACAGTTGTTCATCAAACACACCCAAGCGCCGGACCCATCGGCAGGCACTGAACCCAGTTGACCATGAAACGCTTGTGGCTTTTGTTTTCTCAAACGGTCACGGTCTTGTTGGCCATTTGGTTTGTGTTGATCACACTCAAACCCGAATGGCTGCAGCGCAACCCCAGCTGGAACCGCGACTTGCATGTGTTGGAAGCACCTGCGGCTGTCGGCGCGTCAGCCAGCGTGGGCAGTCTGAGCCCAGCTGCCAAAAAAGCTTCCCCTTCGGTGGTGAGCATCAACACCACCAACCAAGCTTCGTCCCAGCCACGTCCCCGTGAGCATTGGTTCAGGGACTTTTTTGGTGAGCAAGACGAGGCCGACCCACAGCAAGGCGTGGGCAGTGGTGTGATCGTCAGCCCAGAGGGCTACATCCTCACCAACAACCATGTGGTGGAACAGGCCGAAGAAATCACCGTGGTGCTCAATGACGGTCGCCGCACCAGTGCCAAGTTGGTGGGCACCGACCCGGAAACCGATTTGGCGGTGCTCAAAATCAACCTCGACAACCTGCCCGTCATGGTCATGAGCAATTCCGACCACACGCAAGTGGGGGACGTGGTGTTGGCGATTGGCAATCCATTTGGTGTGGGTCAAACCGTCACCAGCGGCATCGTGTCTGCCTTGGGTCGCAACCAGTTGGGCATCAACACCTTTGAGAATTTCATCCAAACAGACGCAGCCATCAACCCTGGCAATTCAGGCGGCGCCTTGGTTGATGTGCAAGGCAATTTGCTGGGCATCAACACCGCCATTTATTCACGTTCAGGTGGCAGCATGGGCATCGGTTTTGCCATTCCCGTGAGCACCGCACGGCAAGTACTCGAGGGCATTGTCAAAGAAGGACAGGTGGTGCGCGGCTGGATTGGTGTGGAACCCACCGACATCACGCCCGATCTGGCCAAAACCTTCAATGTGCCGCGCGACAAGGGCGTCATCATCACAGGGGTGTTGCAAACAGGGCCTGCTTTCAAAGCCGGCGTTCGTCCTGGGGATGTGATGCTGGCGGTGCAGGATCAACCAGTACAAACCGTGTCCGAATTGCTGGCACAAGTGTCGGCACTGAAGCCTGGCGAGCCAGCGCGGCTCAAGGTGCTGCGTCGCAGCGATGAAATGGTGTTGAACGTCACGCCCGCGCAACGTCCCAAAGTCAAAACCGCGCGGCGTTGACATGACCGACCGCGACCACCTGCTTCAACTGTGCAACAGCTTGTTGCAACCTGCACAGTTCAAGGACTACTGTCCCAATGGTCTGCAAGTGGAAGGCCGACAGGAGGTGCGCCACATTGTTTCGGGTGTCACGGCCAGTCGGGCATTCATCGAAGCGGCTTTGGCACAAGGTGCTGACACCTTGCTGGTGCACCACGGTTTGTTTTGGCGCGGCCACGATGGCGCTGTGACCGGTTGGCTCAAGCAACGATTGGCCTTGCTCCTGGCGCACGACATCAACCTCTTGGCCTATCACTTGCCGCTCGACGCCCACCAAGCGCTGGGCAACAACGCCCAGTTGGGACTGCGCATGGGCTGGGAGGCGCAAGGGCGTTTTGGTGATCAAAACCTCGGTTGGTGGGGCACCCCGAGCGCAGATGCACCCGACTACGCCAGCTTGACGGCTGATTTGCACAACAAACTCGGTCGCGCTCCTGTGGCCGTGGTGCCAGACCCCCAGCGTGCCTTGAAACGCGTGGCTTGGTGCACTGGCGGCGCTCAGTCTTGGTTCGAGGCAGCCATTGCGGCGGGTGCTGATGCCTTTGTCACCGGTGAAATATCCGAACCTCAGGCGCATCTGGCGCACGAAACGGGCGTCGCGTTTTTCGCTTGCGGTCACCATGCCACCGAGCGTTATGGCGCACCCGCGCTGGCGGCGCATGTGGCCGCGCAGTTGGGCGTCAGTCACGCGTTCATCGACATCGACAACCCGGCATGACCACCCCGCACTACGCTTTGCCTTTGGTCATCACCATGGGCGATCCGGCGGGCATTGGGCCCGAAATCATCCTCAAGTCGTTTGCACAGCAACCTGATTTGATGAAAGCTTGTTTTGTGGCGGGCGATGTCGCCGTGATGCGTCAGCATGCCGAGTTACTGGGCATGCAGGTGAATTTGATCCCGATTGAAACGCCTGCCCAAGTGCACGAATTGCCACAACATGCCCTGCCTGTTTTGCAAACCGGACCTTCATACCCTGTGGCTTTGGGGCAGGTGAGTGCCGTGGCGGGTCGCATGGCTGCTGACGCCGTCGTTTGGGCTGCACAGGCCGCCTTGCGCGGTGAGGTGAGCGCGGTGGTGACAGCACCTTTGCACAAAAAGGCCTTGTCATTGGCGGGCGTGGACCACCCTGGTCACACCGAAATGCTTCAAGCCTTGGCTGCAGCGCATCAGGGTGTTTCGGTGGATGCAATGCCTGTGCGCATGATGCTGACCAGCCCAGGTTTGAGCACCGTACTGGTCAGCATCCATGTCTCTTTGCGCCAAGCCATCGAGGCTGTCACCAAAGCACAGGTGTTGGAAACCCTGCAAATCACCCACAGGAGTTGGCTGGCATTGCATGGCCGAGCCCCCCGCATGGTGGTCGCTGGTTTGAACCCGCATGCGGGCGAGGAGGGCCTGTTTGGTTCAGAAGAAATCAACGACATAGCGCCCGCCATCGCCATCGCCCAACAACAGGGATTGCAGGTTTCAGGCCCCTATCCGCCAGACACGGTGTTCATGGACGCCCACAGCGCCAGCGGTCAAGCCTCCACGGATCTGGTGATCGCGATGTACCACGACCAGGGTTTGATTCCTGTCAAATACCTGGGCTTGGCGCATGGTGTCAACCAAACCCTGGGCTTGCCTTTCGTGCGCACCAGTCCAGACCATGGCACGGCGTTTGGGATTGCAGGCCAGGGCTTGGCAGACCCCAGCAGTTTGATGGCAGCCATCCGCGTGGCGCGTGGTGAGCGTTTGACAAGCGCCTCAAGGCCTTAAACAGACACTGATAAATTACACATAAAGCATCTATTTACACCTTTGCATCTCGGGTGCAAGTTCAATTTCCCTTGAAATAGACCCATGGAATTTCGAGAGGTCGGTCGGTTAGAATCGCTGGCTAAACTAAATTTGCATTGATTCTCAGAGGTCTTTCATGAGTGACAACACTGTGGACACCGAAAAGCGCACGTGGCTCATCGCCTCCAGTTGCGCAGGTGCAGTTGGCGCGGGTGCCGTTGCCGTTCCTTTCATCAGCGCTTTCAGCCCCTCCGAGCGTGCCAAGGCTGCGGGTGCAGCCGTCGAAGTGGACATTTCCGCCATCAAGCCTGGGGAAAAACTCACAGTTGAGTGGCGTGGCAAACCCGTTTGGATCATTCGCCGCACCCCCGAACAACTCGATGCCTTGAAAAAGGTGGAAGGTCAACTGGCCGACCCCGAATCCAAACGCAACCCCGCCGAACTCACGCCCGAGTACGCCCGCAACCAAGCGCGTTCCATCAAGCCCGAGTTCTTTGTTGGCGTTGGCATTTGTTCCCACTTGGGTTGTTCGCCCAGTGACAAATTCCAAATGGGCCCTCAGCCCTCATTGCCAGACGATTGGCAAGGCGGATTTTTGTGCCCTTGCCATGGTTCCACCTTCGACATGGCTGGCCGCGTGTACAAAAACAAGCCTGCGCCTGACAACTTGGAAGTGCCACCACACATGTACCTGTCCGAGACGCGTCTGTTGATCGGTGAAGACAAAAAGGCTTAAAGGTAAACACCATGGCTGAATTCAAAGACATCTCCCCCAATGCGCCAGTGGCTGACAAAGCCCTGAACTGGATTGACAACCGGTTCCCGCTGTCCAAGCTCTTCAAAGAGCACATGAGCGAGTACTACGCGCCCAAAAACTTCAACTTTCTCTACATTTTTGGTGCCCTGTCCCTGTTGGTCCTGGTGATTCAAATCCTCACGGGCATCTTCTTGGTCATGCACTACAAGCCTGACGCAGCTTCGGCTTTCGCTTCGGTCGAGTACATCATGCGTGATGTGCCCTGGGGATGGCTGATTCGCTACATGCATTCCACCGGCGCATCCGCCTTCTTCGTCGTGGTTTACCTGCACATGTTCCGTGGCCTCATTTACGGTTCGTACCGCAAGCCTCGCGAATTGGTGTGGCTGTTTGGTTGTGCCATCTTCTTGGCGCTCATGGGTGAAGCCTTCATGGGCTACTTGTTGCCTTGGGGCCAAATGTCCTATTGGGGCGCACAAGTGATCGTCAACTTGTTTTCAGCCATTCCCTTCATTGGCCCTGATCTGGCTTTGTTGATCCGTGGTGACTATGTGGTGGGCGACGCCACCCTCAACCGTTTCTTCAGTTTCCACGTGATTGCGGTGCCCTTGGTCTTGCTTGGCTTGGTGGTGGCTCACATCATCGCTTTGCATGAAGTCGGCTCCAACAACCCTGATGGCATCGAGATCAAAGCCAACAAAGACGCCAATGGCATTCCTTTGGACGGCATTCCTTTCCATCCTTACTATTCTGTGCACGACATCATGGCGTTCATCGGCTTTTTGCTGGTGTTTTGCGCCATCATCTTCTTCGCGCCTGAGTTCGGTGGTTACTTTCTGGAATACAACAACTTCATTCCTGCCGACCCGCTGAAGACACCCTTGCACATCGCCCCAGTTTGGTATTTCACGCCTTACTACTCCATGTTGCGTGCCATCACCGGTGAAATGATGTACGCGCTCATCGTCTGTGTGTTGGTGGCCGCCTATTTGGGTGCAACCCGTGCCAAATTGAGCAGCATGCTCAAAGGACTCGTCATTGGCGGTGCTGTGGTGTTGGTTGCTTCAATGTTGGCCATTGACGCCAAATTCTGGGGCGTGGTGGTCATGGGTGGTGCAGTCATCATCCTTTTCTTCTTGCCCTGGTTGGACAACTGTGCGGTCAAATCCATCCGTTACCGCCCTGATTGGCACGTCTATCTGTATGTGATTTTCGTGATCGACTTTTTCGTCTTGGGTTATCTCGGCATCCAGCCTCCTTCGCCCATTGGAGAGCGCGTATCCCAGATTGGCACCTTGTTTTACTTTGGCTTCTTCTTGCTGATGCCTTGGTGGAGTCAAATGGGTGCAACCAAACCAGTGCCTGAGCGCGTGAACTTCCAGCCACACTGACAGAGCGGAGAAACAACATGAAAAAAATCATTCTCAGTGTGATCCTGGCCTTCTCGGCTGCCATGCCTGTTTTCGCCAGCAGTGACGGGATTCCATTGGACAAAGCGCCCAACCGACTCAATGATTTGGGGTCTTTGCAAAACGGCGCCAAGTTGTTCGTCAACTATTGCCTGAACTGCCATTCGGCTGCATTCATGCGTTTCAACCGACTCACCGACATTGGTTTGACCGAGCAGCAAATCAAAGACAACTTGTTGTTCACCACCGACAAGGTGGGTGAAACCATGAAGGTGGCCATGGACCCCAAGCAAGCCAAAGATTGGTTTGGCGGCACGCCACCGGATCTCACCGTCATCGCACGTTCGCGTGCGGGTGCCGGCGGCTCTGGTGCGGATTACCTCTATACCTATTTGCGCACCTACTACCGTGACGACAGCAAGGCCACGGGTTGGAACAATCTGGCTTTCCCCAACGTGGGCATGCCGCACGTTTTGTGGGAATTGCAAGGGCAGCGCGCACCGGTGTATGAAGAAATTCAATCGCACGGCCACACCACACAGGTGTTCAAGGGTTGGAAGCAAATCACACCAGGCAAATTGTCTTCAACGGAATACGACTCTGAAGTGGCCGACTTGGTCAACTACATGCAATGGATGTCCGAGCCTGCCCAAGGCACCCGTGTTCGTGTGGGTGTTTGGGTCATGCTTTATTTGCTGATTTTCTTTGTCATCGCCTGGCGTTTGAACGCAGCCTATTGGAAAGACATTCGCTGATCGTTTCTTGTAACCCGCCCAGGCGGGTTCGTTCAATGGGCCAGCAATGGCCCATTCATGTTTTTGTTTTTCAGGAGCCACGCTCATGATGGTCTTGTACTCGGGCACTGTTTGCCCTTTTTCACACCGCTGCCGTTTTGTTTTGTTTGAAAAAGGCATGGATTTTGAAATCCGTGATGTGGACCTTTACAACAAGCCAGAGGACATCAATGTGATGAACCCTTATGGTCAGGTTCCCATCCTGGTGGAGCGTGATTTGATTCTGTACGAGTCCAACATCATCAACGAATACATCGATGAGCGCTTCCCTCATCCCCAGTTGATGCCTGGTGATCCTGTGGACCGTGCCCGTGTGCGTTTGTTCTTGCTCAATTTCGAAAAAGAACTCTTCACCCACGTGATCACCTTGGAGTCACGCGCGCAAAAGGCCAACGAAAAAGCATTGGAAAAAGCGCGTTCCCACATTCGCGACCGTTTGACGCAGTTGGCCCCCGTGTTCTTGAAAAACAAGTTCATGCTGGGTGACAACTTCTCAATGCTCGATGTCGCCATCGCACCTTTGTTGTGGCGTCTCGACCATTACGGCATTGAGCTGTCCAAAAACGCTGCACCTTTGTTGAAATATGCCGAGCGTATTTTTTCTCGCCCTGCCTACATCGAGGCATTGACCCCTTCAGAGAAAGTCATGCGCAAGTAATTGGGCTGACCGTTCATGATCAACATCGCGCAGTCCACTTCCACCCGACCGTATTTGGTTCGCGCCCTCCACGAATGGTGCACCGACAATGGCTTCACGCCTTATGTGGCGGTCATGGTGGACGATTCGGTGCAAGTGCCGCGCGAATACGTCAGCAACGGTGAAATCGTGCTCAACGTCAGTTTTGACGCCACCAGCGGCTTGCAGCTGAGCAACGAATTCATTCAATTCAAAGCCCGTTTTGGTGGCGTGGCGCGAGAGATCGTCGTGCCCATGGGTCGCGTCATTGCCATCTATGCCAAAGAAAATGGCCAAGGCATGGCTTTCCCTGCGCCCGTTCCCAGTGACAACAACCAAGCCGAGTCCACCGGGGAACATGACCCTGTCGATACACCCCCCACAACACCCAGCGGCAGCACCCGGCCACAACTCAAACGCGTGAAATAATTTCCACAAACAGCGCTTCAAGCTTCGTTAGAATCTCACCCATGCCGCTTTAGCTCAGTTGGTAGAGCAACCGCCTTGTAAGCGGTAGGTCGTCAGTTCGAATCCGACAAGCGGCACCATTTGAAAAGTCAGTACATTCACCTGTACTGACTTTTTTTTGCACAAAAGGAATCGGCATGAAGAAAACGTTGTCTTGGCTCGGCGGACTGATGCTGCTGCTTGTTGTCACCTTGCAAGGTTGCGGACACGGCTACATTGGTCGCGCACTCACCAGCACTTATTTGCAGGGACATCGAACCGCGCACATCGATGACGCCTCCAATTTCGACCAAGCCATCATCGCCAAAGGTGCCGACATCCCCTGGGACAAAGCGTCCAACTACAACCAACAGCAACTGTCAGACACTGCCATGGCGCACCATGTCAAACATGGCACCGCCGCCTTTGTGGTGGTGCGGCGCGGCAAGTTGGTGCATGAGCAGTATTTCGCGCCCTACAACGCGCAAAGCAAGACCAATTCGTTTTCCATGGCCAAGACCATCACCACCTTGCAAGTGGGACGCGCGGTGCAAGAGGGGTTCATCAGCAGTTTTGATGCGCCGTTGACCGAGCAAATCAAAGAGTACGCCAATGACGAGCGCAGCAAAAAAGCCACGGTGGCGCAACTCTCCAGCATGAGCTCTGGGCATGAGTGGGATGAAAACTATTACTTGCCCCTGAACATGACCACCGATTTGTACTATGGCAAAGATGCCCAGACCTTGGTCTTGTCTCACGGTTTTGAGCGAGAGCCCGGCAGCGCTTACGAATACAGCAGTGGCAGCACGCAGTTGTTGGGGGTGTTTCTCAAGCGTGCGCTGCAAGCCAAGGAGCCTGAGTTGACGGTCAGTGCCCACCTGTCGCGCAGCTTGTGGGCGCCTTTGGGCATGGGCAGTGATGGCATCTACACCTTGGACCGTCCAGCCAACCAAGGGGGCATGGAGCGGACCTATTGCTGCATCTTCGCCACCGCCACGGACTTTGCACGCTTTGGACAATTGCTGCTGCAAGACGGCCGCTGGAACGGCCAGCAACTGCTTGACAAGGCATTCATCGAGCGGATGAGGAAACCAGACCTGCAGCCCTACTATGGCCATTCACTGTGGATGGATTGGCAATACAAAACACCGTTTTATTTGCTACAAGGGCACGAAGGCCAGTACGTGATCGTGGTGCCTTCCATGGACATGGTGGTCGTGCGGACGGGGCAACACCGGGACAAAAAGACCTTGGGACCCAATGGCCAATTGCCTCTTGAAATCTACCAATTTGTGGATGAGGCGGTGCGGCTGGTTGAGCCCACCAACAGCACTCATTCGGCAATGAACTGATCTGGGTTCTTGCCCTTGAAGGGTGCGTAAAAAGCTTTGATCACCGACATGTCGGCTTCCAAGTCGCCGGTGGGCATGAACGCTTCACCCAAGCCGCTTTTCTTTTGGGCGAAATCCATGTAGCCCAGCACAATGGGCACTTGGGCACCCAGGGCAATGTAATAAAAACCTGTTTTCCAATGCCGGGATTGGCTGCGTGTGCCCTCAGGCGGGACCACCAAATGCAGGTCGTGCGCACTCGACAGCAAAGTGTCAACTGAGGCCGCCACCAAATTGGTGGACTGCGACCGGTCCACGGGGATGCCCCCTAGCCAACGCATCACAAATCCAAAAGGAAAGCGAAACAACTGCTTTTTTCCCATCCATTGGATGTTCAAGCCCAGGGCAAAGGCGACCATCAAGGTGTAAGGGAAGTCCCAGTTGCTGGTGTGGGGTGCTGCAATCACCACGCTCTTGGGGGTGTTGCTCGGCATGCGGCCTGTCAGCGTCCAGCCCAGTAAATGCAGTGTTTGGGTTGAAAACCACCTGACAACAGGGCTCAAAAAAGGCGTGGTGAATATCGTGACTCGCATACATCAGCGAAGTGAAGAAAGCCAAGACCTTAACACCATCAACCCAGGATGCACTCAGGGTGCTGTCAGCACTTTGACCCTTATGGTGTTCACTGGGTGGCCTTTGGCACGCAAATGGGCGCTAAGTGCAGGTAAAAGTTGACGCAGCTTGGCGCCGGCTGCGTTGTTTTGAACCAGCAAACACCAGCCGTTTTCGTCCACAGGACCAGCTTTGACATGCTCACGCATGGCGGCAGGCAGCAAGTTTTGCACCTCCGTCAGGTATTGCACCGATTGGCGATGCACCTGCAGCAAAGAAGCCAGGGACACAGATTGCTCAATGGCTTGCATGACAGGGGTGCCTGGGACGGGCAAAGTAGGGTGGCGGGACATGCCGAATTATGGCGTTGTGCACGGTTAAAATCTCGCGCTTCTACAAAGGAAATAGCGCCCTTGGCCTGCCCGTCGGCAGTGCATGGACGCATCGCTTGCATGGCCTTCAATATCCTGACCCAACTCTTTGGCAGCCGCAATGACCGTCTGCTCAAACAATTCCGCAAAACACTGGTGCGCATCAATGCCCTAGAGACGACATTGGAATCGCTGAGCGACGAGGCCTTGCAAGCCAAAACGACAGAATTCAAAACCCGTTTCCAAAACGGTGAAACCTTGGATGCTTTATTGCCTGAGGCGTTTGCCGTTGTGCGTGAAGGTTCCAAGCGGGTGATGAAGATGCGCCACTTCGACGTGCAAATGTTGGGTGGCATGGCCTTGCACCAAGGCAAGATTGCCGAGATGCGCACCGGTGAGGGCAAAACCCTGACAGCCACCTTGGCTGTATATCTGAACGCCTTGAGCGGCGGTGGTGTGCATGTGGTGACAGTCAATGATTACTTGGCCAACCGCGATGCGCAATGGATGGGCCGTCTTTACAACTTCTTGGGTTTGACCGTGGGTGTCAATTTGTCCCAGTTGTCACGTGAAGAAAAGCAAGCGGCTTATCGCGCAGACATCACCTATGGCACCAACAACGAATACGGTTTTGACTATCTGCGCGACAACATGGTCTACGAAGCCAGCGAACGCGTGCAGCGCCCTCTGAACTACGCCATCGTCGACGAGGTGGACTCCATCCTCATTGACGAGGCCCGCACACCGCTCATCATCAGCGGTCAAGCAGAAGACCACACCGAGACTTACCTGGCCATGAACCAGGTGGTGCCGCACCTGACCCGCCAAGAGGGCGAAATGGATTTGCGCACTGGTGAAGGTGTCATCACCCCAGGCGACTTCACGCTGGATGAAAAATCGCATCAGGTTTATTTGACCGAGTTGGGTCATGAAAAGGCCGAGAAAATTTTGTCTGAATTGGGCCTGCTGCCAGCGGGCGCTTCCCTTTACGACCCCGCTTACATTGGTTTGGTTCACCATTTGTATGCCGCATTGCGCGCCCACCACCTCTACCACTTGGACCAACACTATGTGAACCAAGGCGGTGAAATTGTCATCGTGGATGAATTCACCGGTCGCCTGATGTCAGGTCGCCGCTGGAGCGATGGTTTGCACCAAGCGGTGGAGGCCAAAGAAGGTGTCGCCATCCAGGCTGAAAACCAGACCATGGCGTCCATTACCTTTCAAAATTACTTCCGCCTCTACAACAAGCTCAGTGGCATGACGGGAACTGCTGACACCGAGGCCTACGAGTTCCAAGAAATCTATGGTTTGGAAACCGTGATCATCCCGCCCAATAAGCCCAGCTTGCGTGATGACCACCTGGACCGGGTTT
>JACCDK011665080.1_pt1 | contig 14920 bp, 13 predicted proteins | sample 7445871 | NCBI WGS metagenome assembly JACCDK01 (sample SAMN15323436, study PRJNA562643) | freshwater metagenome | isolation source: river surface water | place: USA:Blue River Watershed | collected 2017-08-15 | reverse complement strand
GGGGCAAGGAACTGGGCAAGGTGTACCAGGAAGTGATCGGCAAACACTACCCCGCCATGACCCTGGTGCAGGTGGCCGACCTGGTGGAAGACCGGGCCAAGGTGGAGATCGAAGTGACGGCGGTGGTGCCGGACTGAGGTCCAACGAAAACTGGAGGCGCGGGCCGGAGTCGAACCGACCTACACGGATTTGCAATCAATGGAGGGGCACGAGAGCCTTATTTCATGCAGGCTCCGGAAGCGATGTTCGCCTGCTGCGCTGATGCTACGCATTCTGAAATCACAAGTTTGCAGCGTGACAGGCGTGAAATCAGCCAACCTCCTCTGTTGCGAGGTTGCAAACCACCGCCCTTCTTCCATCTGGGGCACGGCAGCAATCGCTTGCAGTTGGCTTGCCCAGGGGCATGGTCTTTCGCCATTTCCTATTGGTACTTACACTGGGTGGGTGCTCTCAGCAACCGCCCCACCTCGGTAACGTGATGCTCAGTCACTTGCGCAAAGGAGTTCTGGCGATCGAAGTCTTTCGTGAGTTTATTCTCGCTTGTGGCCAGGCCCAACCGAATGCCTGTCAGCACCTCATTGCACTGTAGCCAGTCCCTAAACAGGCTGTAGCGCTCTGCGATATTCAGGGCAATGGATTCAACGGCATCGCGCAACAAGGAGAGTCGCCTTGGTATTCCGGGCCCATCCGCACTTCCCGAGTTCTGACATACATGGAAAACTTGTTTGACTTCTTGTTCATGGCTCAGTCTTCTGAAATGGCATAGCCTCGACAAAACCTCGGAGCGCTTCAGATCGCCTGTACAGATAATTACGGCTTTGTGAGACACACCATGAACACCCCCCCGCCCTTGCTTGCGCATGAATGGATCGCTGGTCTAGAGAGAGGCCTTAGCGTGATCGAGGCGTTTGATTCTGCCCATCCCCGGATGACTGCGACCGAAGCGGCAGAACGCTGTGGCATGACGCGAACAGCAACACGTCGCTACTTAAAGACCCTGGCACACCTGGGCTACTTGGGAACTGATGGAAAACTGTATTGGCTGATGCCAAGAATTTTAAGATTGGGACATGCATTTATCCAATCGGCTCGCTTGCCGAAACTGGTTCAACCCTATCTGCAGCGCATCACAAGCGGCACCGACGAAATAGCCTACCTTGGCGTACTTGACGGCGACGACACGATTTTTCTCGCACGAAGTGGAAGTGCGCGTCATACGGCGGGAGGCTACTGGCCAGGGACTCGGGTCCCAGCGCAAATCACCGCAGCGGGTATGGCCGTGCTGGCTGCGATGCCTCAAACCGAGATGGATAGCTGGCTGGAGGGGCGGGAACTTCCTGCTTTCACCTCATACACACTGGGAACTATAGAGTTGAGAGCGGCACTAGAAGAGTACCGCCGGCAGGGGTGGGCATTGTCTGAGCAGCAACTCGAACTCAATTACCGCGGTGTCGCCGTTCCCCTGCTCGATAGCCATAACATGGTCCACGGTGCCATCAGCATCACGATGCCAATCAATCGTGAAGAAACCGATCACGCACTCATGCGTGTGCTGTCGGTGATGCAGGAAGCTGCAAAAAGTCTGCGGCCGCACTTGTGATTACAAGGCTGTGCACTAACACCGCACAGCCGGGGCACCAAACTCAGTCGGGCTAGCGACCGCGCAAGCGTTGCCACCACGCCGTCTGGCTGATCAGGGTGAAGGCCACACACAGCAACAAAATCAGAGACAAGGGCGATGTCACGAACTCGGCCAAGAAAAGGCCGGGATCGCTGCCCGTCGACAGCATGGCCTGACGGTAGCTGCGGTCCATGATGGGACCCAAGATCATGCCCAAAATGACGGGGCCCACTTGAAACCCATACATCTTTAGGAAGTACCCCAAGAGGCCAAAGCCCAGCATCCAGTAAATATCTACGGGGTTGTTGTTGATGGCATAGGCACCCACTGCTGAGAGTACCAGGATGAGAGGCAGCAGTATAGGTTTGGGCGTCTCGACGATCTTGGCGAAGATCTTGATGCCTGTAAGCCCAAACACCAGCAGGAACAGATTGGCCAACACCAGCGAGCCCACAATGAACCAGAACAGGTGGGGTGTTTCAACCATCAGCATCGGCCCGGGTTTGAGGCCATGGATGTATAGCGCACCGATGATGACCGCCGTGACGGCATCACCAGGTATGCCCAGGGTAAGCATGGGCACGTAAGCGCCTCCAACCGCTGCATTGTTGGCCGACTCGGGAGCCACCAGCCCTTCATGCGCACCCTCGCCAAATGGTCGCGATGGATTTTTGACCGTGCGCTTGGCATGGTCATAAGCCATCAGCGCAGCGATGTCACCGCCGGCCCCAGGCAGGGCACCTACCACCACACCAATCGAAGATGTGCGTGTAGCGAGCGGCAAATGCTTGCGCACCAGTCCCCAAGACGGAATGATCTTGTCCACCTTCTGCCGCACCGCCTTGAGGTGCAGTTCATGGATCTGCGCAATGACCTCGGCCACGCCGAAAAAGCCGATCATGGCCGCGATGTAGGAAATGCCCGCTGACAGTTGCATGCTCCCAAAGGTCAACCGGTTCTCGCCGGTCATGGGGTCCAGTCCAACGCAGGCGATGAGGGCGCCCAGAGCGCCCGAAAAAATCCCCTTGGCGAGTGATCCCCCTGAAAGTGAACCGACGAGCAAGATGCCCCAGATGGCCAGCAGCAGGTAGTCGCGCGGCCCGAACATGAGGGCCAGGTCCGCCACCAGTGGCGCCGCGACGGCCAAGGCCAGAATGCCGATAAATCCGCCGTAGACAGACACGACTGTGGTCAGACCAATGGCTTCACCCGCCTCGCCACGCTTGGCCATAGGGTAGCCATCCAGCCCGGTGGCAATCGCCGCAGGCGCGCCCGGAATGTTGAGCAAGATGGCACTGCGCGATCCTCCATAAACGCCCCCCAGGTAGATGCCCGAGATCAGGGCCAGGGCGTGGTTCACATCCCACTTGAAGGTGAACGAAATGAGAATCGAAACCGCCATCGTCACCGACAAGCCGGGAATGGCACCGATATAGATACCCGCAAAGGTGCCCAAAGCGGTCAGCAGCAGCATCTGCCAGTCCAGCCAGGACATGAAGAAATAACCCACGGCTTCCATCATTTGAGAAACTCCGGCAGATAGGGGCCGATCAGGCTGCCCGGGGGCAGGACCACGGAGAAGGCCGTCTGGAAAATGATGTAGATGCTGGCCAGCACCACCGCGCTCGCTGCAAGATTGACCAGCAGCCTGCGGCTGCCCAGTACCTGCATAGACAGCAACAGGAACAGGTAGGAACTTACGATGAAGCCCAGCACCTCGAGCAGCAGCATGTAAGCGACGATCAGCAGGGTAAACAGCACCAGCGTCAGGGGGGCGAGCTTGCGCACGAACTGCCCAAACGCTGTTTCACCGTTTTCAAGCTTCAGTTTGGCCCGCAAGGACTGGCGCAGGCTCATCAGGCCCGTGACCAGCATGGCTCCGGCACACAGCATAGGGAAAGCCCCAGCCGATGCCAGCGCCTCAAAGCGCGAAATTTTGAATGAGGCCCAGAGCATGAAGCTGCTGAAGGCCACGATGAGCAGCATGAAGGTGATTTCACCCGGCAGCCTGCTTTGGCTGGTGCGCATGGGGATCTCCGTATGGGATCGGTTAAGGCAGCCCAGTGACTGCCCGAGTGGATGGGGCTATCCCGCTGCCAATGGATGGCAGCGGGGGAGCCATCACGGCTTGGGAATACCCAAAGTGGCAGGGTCAACCTTGGCCGCACCTGCAGCCTGATAGAGCCAGGCGGTAGTGGACTGGAACTTCTTGATGAAGGCCTCTGCCTCGGCGCCATGCAGGTTCAGCATGGTGGTTCCCCGACTGGTCATCAGTTCGCGGTATTTCGGGTTGTCGCCCGCCTTCTTGAACGCTGCCACGAGTTTGGCTTTCACGTCATCGGGCGTTTCCTTGCGGACGAACACGCCGTACCAGGACCCCCATGGCAGGTACTTGGTGATGCCGCGCAGCGAGGGGGCATCCGTCACAGGCGCAATGCCCTGGAAGGGCTTGCCATCGACCACGCCGAGGGCCTTGAGGCGGCCTGCGCGGATATGCTCGATCGCGGCACCGGAAGCAATGAAACCGATGTCCACATGGCCACCCTGCAAGGCAGCAATGGCTGGGCCATCGCCGTCAAAAGGCACCTTGATGGTCTCGAATTTGGTCAGTGTGCCAATCATGGCATTCATGGTGAAGGGCACGGTGCCCTGACCAGCCAGGTACTGCTTGACCTTGTTGGGGTTGGCCTGCACAAAGCTCAGCAAGTCCTGGGTGTTGTTCCAGGGCGCGTTGGGGCGGGCCACCAGCAAGATGGTGTTGGCCATGGCCGCGATATTGATCGGGTAGAACTTGTCATAGTCGAAGTCAGCGGTACCCATCACTCGGTACAGGGACTGCGGCTCTGCGCCCATCAGCAAGGTGTAGCCGTCTGCAGGCTGTTGCAGCACGAAATTGGCACCTATGATGCCAGCCGCGCCGGGTTTGTTTTGAAGCACGATCTTGCGACCCAGGGCTTCTTCCGCATAGGGCGCGTAGCCGCGCATGGCCACATCGGTGCCCCCGCCTGCACCCCACTGGATGACCGCAGTGACATCTCGAGCCGGATAGCTCTGGGCCAGGGTCTGGCCAGACAGTGTTGCCACAGCCAGCGCCGCCACAGTGGCACCCATCCATTGGCGTTTGTTCATTTTCATCGGTTGTCTCCTGAGAGTTTTCAGTGATCGGATCCGTGCCCCGGACCCATTGGGCGGCCTACACCCACAGCCTGAAGTGACTGTAGAAGTTGTGACCGAAAAATTGTCATCCTCAGCATGTTTTTCGTTTGATTATTGAAATTCGATGTTCATCTATCGCACAAACCTAGGGTTATCACCATGTCCGTCAGTCAGTCCAGGCCAAGAGCGTGGCGTACCGCGATGCGTGCGAACACCAGGCCGGGGCCCAATGTGATGCCGGGTGCCGGGTAGGTGCCCCCCATGATGGAGTGCATGTCGTTGCCAACGACGTACAGCCCGTTGATGACCTGGCCATCGCTACGGAGAGCCTGCGCGTGTTCGTTGGTGGCAAATCCGGTGGAGGCCCCGATGTCGCCAGGGTACAGCCGCACCGCGTAGAACGGGGCGGTCTGCAGCGGCCCGATGCTCGGGTTCTTGCCCGTCCAGGCCGGATCGCCCAGGTTCTGCTGGTAGGCCGTCTCGCCGCGGTGGAAGTCGGGATCCACACCGGTCTCGGCGTTGCGGTTGTTTTGCTGCACGCTGGCCTGCAAGGCCTGGGGGTCCATGCCCAGCTTGCCGGCCAGCTCGGCCAGCGTGGCGCCTGCGGTCAGGTAACCGTCGGCCAGGAAGGGGCCCAGCCCTTTGCCACCCGGGCGCACCATGCCGATGCCGTACTTGCGCAGGGCCTCGGCATCGCACACCAGATAGGCCGGGATGCTGGGCGTGCTCTGATGGGCTTGCTGCATGGCCAGACCAAACAGGTGGTAGGAGGTGCTTTCGTTGAGAAAGCGCTCGCCTTTGGCGTTGACGGTGATCATGCCGGGCTTGGCGCGGTCCATCACGAAGTGCGGGAACACCGCCGTGCTGCCGTCGGCACGCGGGCGCAGTGACACCGGAGCCCAGAAGGCGTGCGACAAACCCCCTGACCCGTACACCGCACCCATTTGTTTGGCGAGATCGTGGGCCTGTCCGGTGTGGCCCGGTGCGGCAGGCGACCATTCGCCCGGCACACCGGGCAGCATCTGCGCACGCAGCCCGGGGTGGCGGTTGAAGCCACCGCTGGCCAGCACCAGGCCTTTGTTCACGCGGATGCTGCGGCGCCCACCGCCGCTTTCGAGGTCCACGCGCTCGACACCGTGGCTGCCGGTCACGATGTGCGCGACCGTGGTGTTCAGTGCGATCGTGACCTTCTCGTGGTGCGAGAGCGAATACAGCAGACGCGCCACATGGGCATTCCCCATCACCAGACGCGTGCCGCGCGGCCAGCTCAGTCGGTCCATCGCATGGCGCAGCACGATCTTGACCGAGTGCCTGAACGAGGCCCAGGACCGGGTCATGGCCAGCAGGTGGTTGATGTCGGTGCGGTCCACCATCATGCCGCCAATCACGGTGAATTCGGGGATCGGCGGGCGCAGCAGCGCGAACAGCTCACGGCCCAGCAGACGCCCATCGAACGGCAGGGGCTCCAGCGCGCGGCCACTCAGTGTCGAGCCACCCAGATCTGAAATGTAGTCCGGGTGCTTCGGGTAGGGGCGGTATTTCAGCTCGGCGCGTGATTCCACTTCATCGACCGCGGCGCGGCCATTTTGGAGAAAAGCCTCGCGCAGGGCTTTGGACGAGCGATCACCCACGGCGTTGTCCAGATAGCGCGACGTCTCAGCCAGCGTGTCACCTGGGTTGACTTTGGCCGCGTGCTTCGAGCCTGGAATCCAGCTGGTGCCGGCCGACCAGGCGGTGGTACCGCCGACGAATTCGGTGCGTTCGACCAGCAGCACACTGGCGCCTTCCATGGCAGCAAACAGGGCAGCGGCCATGCCGGCACCACCGGCACCGATCACCACCAGGTCATACGCGCTGTGCTCGTCCAGCTTTTGAATGCCATTGATGAGCACTTGCATGTCAAGCCTCAAGCAGAAACTGAACCATCAGGTCTCGGACACGGGCAAACATGTCGGCACCGGTCAGGGTATTGCAGCCTTTGGCTCGGGCCATGGCGATCATCGGTGGCACGGCGGGTGCGGTGATGACGCAACCCACGAACTGCTGCGCCGTGAATTTCGTCGAATCGATCGGGTGTGGGTCGCCATATTTCATGCCAATCGGGGTGGCGTTGATGCAAAGGTCAAAGCCTGAGGGGTCGCTGTTGCCGGCCGAGACCCTGCCCAGGCCCAGACTGGCCAGGCGCGCCACCAGTGCATCGCGGCGCACCACATCAGCGTCGTGCACGGCCAACTCTTTCACGCCGGCGGTCATGAGCGAATAGGCGATGGCGGAACCCGCGCCGCCTGCGCCCACCAGCAAGGCGCGCTGGCCTTGCGGCTCACATCCCTTGGACTTGAGGGCTTCGACGTAGCCCATGCCGTCGAACATGTCGCCGTGCCAGCTGCCATCGGCATTGCGGCGCAAGGTGTTCACAGCTTTCAGAAAACCAGCACGGTCGGAGGTGGTGGCACACAGCTCAAAACAGGAGAACTTGTGCGGCACCGTCACGATGATGCCGTCCACGTTCTGCGCCAGCGACACGCCTTTGGTCCAGCCCGCCAGATCGGCTGGGGTCACATGGGCCGGGATGCAGACCGCATTGCGCCCCGCGTCACGAAAGGCCTGCGTCACACCGGCCGGGGATTTGACCTGGGCAATCGGGTCACCCACGATGAAGTGGACACGGGTGGCGCCGCTCAAGGCTTGCGACATGCATCTCTCACAGTTCTGAAAGGGTTGTCCAGGGCCATTTCGGCTCTGCAATGGACCGATCATATCCAAAAATGGAATAAGATTCAACTATTGAATTTTTTTCCATTTTTAACTATGCTGCCCACCATTCGCGCATTTCCAACAAAAGACAAAACATGCCCACCACCCGTCTGGCCTTGATCGGCGCCGGCATCATCGGCAGGACCCACATCGACCGCATCCATCGGCATCCCGATCTGCAACTGGCTGGCATCGCCGACCCCACGCCAGCGGCTCAAGCCCTGGCCGACAGCCTGGGGGTGGTCTGGGCGGCTGAAGCCGCCGCCTTGCTCGACCAGGTGTGTCCGCAGGGCGCCATCGTGGCCACGCCGAATGTGGCGCACGTGCCGGTAACGCTCGAATGCCTTTCACGCGGCATCCCGACCCTGGTCGAAAAGCCCGTGGCCGACAAGGTGTCCGAGGCCCGCAAGCTGGCCGATGCCGTGGCAAGGACCGGCACGCCGGTGCTGGTGGGCCACCACCGCCGCCACAACCCCATCAACCAGCGCGCCCGCGCGCTGATTGCCGATGGCCAGTTCGGCCGCATCGTCAGCGCCACCGCGCTGGCCACCTTCTTCAAGCCCGACCCGTATTTCGACGTGGCCTGGCGCCGCCAGGCCGGCGGCGGCCCGATCCTGATCAACCTGATCCACGACATCGACATGCTGCGCTTTTTACTGGGCGATGTGATCGAGGTGCAGGCCATGGACAGCCATGCGGTGCGCGGCTTTGAAGTGGAAGACACGGCCGCCGCCCTGCTGCGCTTTGCCAGCGGCGCTCTGGCCACCGTCATCGTGTCGGACGCCACCACATCGCCCTGGTGCTGGGACATGTGCGCCGGCGAGCAGGGCCAGTACCCCCGTCAAGACGTTGTTTCACACCAGATCATGGGAACGCACGGCTCGCTGTCGCTGCCGGACCTGGGTCTGTGGCAGTACCGTGGCCAGCGCGGCTGGCACGACGAACTCTCTCATGAAGAAACGCGCGTCCATATGGCCGACCCCTACACCCGTCAGCTCGAACACTTCGCGGCCGTTATCGCCGGGGAGGCTCAGCCGCTGTGTAGCGCACTCGACGGTCTGCGTAGCCTGGCCGCCACCCTGGCGGTGCACGATGCGGCGGTTTCAGGCCAAGCGGTTCAACTGAAGGACTGACATGAACGGCGTCCTCGAACGAACCCTCGGCATCCTCGAGCTGCTGTCGCTGCATAGCGAAGGCATGGAACTGGCCGCGATCGCGGATACCCTGGACATTCCGCGCAGCGCCGTGCACCGCCTGCTGGTCGATCTGGTGCGCCTGGGCTATGTGCGCCAAGCGCGCGGCCATGGCGACTACTTGCTCACCACCAAGCTGGTGTCGATAGGCCTTTCTTACCTCAGCAACACCGGCATCGTTGACATCGCTCAGCCACTGCTCAACCGCCTGGCCGAAGTCTCGGGCGAGCTGGTGCGCCTGTCGGTGGTCGATGGAGAACGCCTGACCTGGGTAGCCCGCGCACAAGGTGCGCGCCAAGGCCTGCGCTATGACCCCGACATGGGCAGCGACGCGCGCCTGTCGTGCTCCTCGTCCGGCTGGGCCTGGCTGTCCACCATGAGTGACGACCAAGCACTGGCCCTGGTCGCCAAACAGGGCATCGGCCAGCCCGAGCAGTTTGGTCCGGCTGCTCCGGGTACGCTGCAGGATGTGTTGGCGGCCGTTCAGGCCACGCGCGAGCGCGGTTGGAGCATGACGACCGACACCTATACCGCAGGGCTCTCGGCCATGTCCGCACCGGTACGCTTTGCCGGCCAGCCGGCCTTTGGCGTGCTCACCATCGCCGGCCCCACCGTGCGCTTCAATGCCGAACGCATGGCCGCTCTTGGTCCCGAGTTGCTGACCACCGCACAGCAACTTGCAGCGCTCAGTGGCGCCTCGCCCTTCTTTCAGCTCACGGCCGAAACCGGCAAGAGCGCGTCCAACGACGGCCGCAAGCCCATCTACGCGGTCTGAGCATGGGCGCGCACCGCACACTGGACTGCGACCTGCTGGTCATCGGCTCAGGAGCCGGCGGCCTGTCGGCCGCTGTGACGGCCGCGCACCTGGGGCTGAGCGTCATCGTGGCCGAGAAGGACGCGCAATACGGCGGCACCACCGCCTGGTCGGGCGGCTGGATGTGGATTCCCCGCAACCCGCTCGCGGTCGAGGCCGGCATCGCCGAAGACATCGACAAACCCCTGTCCTACCTGCGCCACGAACTAGGAGAACAGTTCGACGACGCCCGCGCCCGCAGCTTTCTGGACAACGGCCCGCGCATGGTGGATTTCTTCCGCCGCAAGACGGCGCTGAAGTTCATCGACGGCAACGCCATTCCCGACTTTCACGGCCACACGCCCGATGCGGCCACCGGTGGCCGCTCGGTCTGCGCCGCGCCCTTCGATGGCCGCTGCTTGGGCGAGCGCCTGCATGACCTCAAAGCCCCGCTGCACGAGACCACGCTGTGGGGCATGGGCATCGCCTCGGGCGCGGAGCTGAGGCACTTTCTGAATGCGCTGCACAAGCCAGCCTCCTTCTGGTACGTCACGAAAAAAGTGTTGCGCCACTGGCGCGACCTGCTGGTACACCGGCGCGGCACGCAGCTGGTCAACGGCAATGCGCTGGTGGCCGGTCTGGCTCGTTCGCTGCTGGACCAAGGCGGGCAGATTCTGGTGAACAGCCCCGCCACGCGCTTGCTCAAGAACGACGGCCGCGTGACCGGCGCGGTGCTGCACACACCTCAGGGCGCACTGCATGTGCAAGCACGCCGCGGGGTGCTGCTGGCCTGCGGCGGCTTTCCGCACGACCCGAAACGCAAGCAGCAACTGCTGCCCCACGCCCCTACCGGCCAGGAACACTGGTCGGCCGGCAACCGGGGCAACACCGGTGACGGCCTGCGCCTGGGCGAGACCGCCGGCGGCCAGGTGGCGCGCGACCTGGTGCAGGCAGCCGCCCTCGCCCCCGTGTCGCTGGTGCCCCGAGCGAACCCTGGCAGCGAAGGCACCTTCGCACATTTCCCGCACCTGATCGAGCGCGCCAAGCCCGGCCTGATCGCCGTGACCGCGCGCGGCGTGCGCTTCACCAACGAGGCGAATTCTTACCACGACTTCATGCAGGGCCTGCTGGCCGCCACACCGGCAGGCCACAAGCCCGAAGCCTGGCTCCTGTGTGACCACGCCTTCATCCGCTACTACGGCCTGGGCGCCGTCAAACCCGCACCGATGCCGCTCACCCCTTGGCTGGGCAACGGTTATCTGAAGCGCGGCGACACACTGACCGAACTGGCCCGTGCCTGCGGCCTTGACGCCGAACGCCTGCAGGCCACCGTGCAGCGCTACAACGCGCTCTGTCAGGAGGGCCAGGACAAAGACTTTGCCAAGGGCGAGACGCCCTACAACCGCATCCAGGGCGATGTCATGCACGCCACGGCGCGCGGCCTGCCCAACCCCTGCATGGGTCCGATCGCGCGCGGCCCTTTCTACGCCGTCAAGGTGGTCATGGGCAGCCTGGGCACCTTTGCCGGCCTGCGCGTGAACCCACAGGGCCAGGTGCTCGATGCACAAGGCCTGCCGATTGCCGGCCTCTACGCAGGGGGCAACGACATGAACAGCCTCATGGGTGGCCACTACCCGGCTGGCGGGATCACGCTGGGCCCGGCCATGACTTTTGGCTTCATCGCCGCCCACCATATGGCCGGTGTGGACCCCGCGCACAGTCCATTGAACTCCATCGGTAACTGAATCTTCTTTGAATGGACAACACCATGTACTACGAACTCGCCACCATGACCCTGCCCTTTGGCACCGCAGGCCAGGCCGCCGCGAATGTGCAGGCTTACGCTACCGGCGCTGACGCCCAGGGCGAACTGCTGGGCTGCTGGTTCACCGACATCGGCCAGCTCAACCAGATGGTCGTGCTGCGCGGCTTTGCTGCGCTGGACGCCCTGCAGGCCGAACGCGATCGCACGCAAAAACACGCCAGCCCCTTTGGCTGCGGCGAGATCTTCCAGAGTCTGGAGCAGCACAGCTACAAAGGCTTCCCGTGGATGAAGCCGGTGCGTCCCAGCGCGGAATCGGGCATCCAGGGCCCGGTGTATGAAATCCGCACCTACGGCATCAAGACCGGTGGTGTGCAACCCACCATCGACCTGTGGGAACAGTACGTGCCCGCCCGCCACAAGCTCTCGCCCTGCGTGGTGGCCATGGTTGCGATCGACGGCCCGCTGCGCTTTACCAACATCTGGGCCTACGAGAGCCTGAACGCCCGCAGCCAGGCCCGAGCCGATGCAGTGGCCCAAGGCATCTGGCCACCCAAAGGCGGCCCGGCCCACCTGACGACCAACATGGTCTCGACGATTGCCTTGCCGACCGCCGTATCGCCTTTGAAATAAGGACACATGGCTCTGCAGGAGCGGGCCCCTGCTCGCGAAGGCATTCGGCCGCAGGGTCGGCCTCCTGCAGAACGATGCCGCTTTCACATTTTCGGCCGCAGGGGCGGCCTCCTACAGATCACATGACATGGGCCGCATCTACTCATTGGCTTATCTGAATTCGCACCGCTGCACGCCAGCCGAGGCGATCCGCATCGCCGCACAGACCGGCTACCAGTACGTGGGCCTGCGCCTGTGGCCCAATGCGCCCGGCGCTCCTCAGCAGCACCTTCTGGGCCAACCGGCCGCCCTGCGCGAAGCACTGGCTGCACAAAAGGACACCGGCGTGGGAGTATTCGATTTGGAGATCATCCGGATCAACGAACAGTTCGACCCGCACACCTGGGACGCGCTCTACGACGTGGGTGCGCAGATCAAGGCCAAGGCGATTCTGGTGGCCGGTGACGACGACAACGAAGCCCGACTGACCGAGAACTACGCCCGTCTGTGCGAGGTCCTGCGTCCCTTCGGCATGACGGCCGATCTGGAATTCATGCCCTGGACAGCGGTGAAAGACGCCAAGTCAGCACTGCGTGTCCTACAAAACGCCGGCATGCCCGCCAACGCGGGCATCCTGGTGGACGCACTGCACTTTGGCCGCTCCACCACCTCGCTGGAAGACATCCGCGCCATTCCGCGCCAGCTGCTGCACTACGCGCAAATCTGCGATGCGCAGGCCGGCCTGAATTTCAGCACAGAAGAAATGATCCACACCGCGCGCTGCGAGCGCCTGCTGCCCGGCGAAGGGAGCATCGACATCCAAGGGCTGTTCGCCGCCCTGCCCTCTGACCTGCCAGTCAGCGTGGAGGTCGTCAACTTTGGCCGCGAGGAGAACACACCGCCTCTTGAGTGGGCAGCCGAGTGCCTTGCCGCCAGTCGCCCTTTTCTTTAGGAGGTCGCCCCGCGGCCGAATGGCTTCGCGCGCAGGGGCTCATTCCTACAGCGAGTACATCCCACATCACACCATCACCCCAGCACGAGACACACCATGGACTTTTCACTCAACGACGAACAAAAAATGCTGATCGAAACGGTGCGCCGTTTCATTGCCGAGGAATGCCAGCCACTCGAAGACGAGATCGAGCAGACCGGAACTTTTGACCATGCCAAAGCCCAGGCCCTGCACCACAAGGCCAAGGCCCTGGGCCTGTACGGCATGAACATGCCCGAAGCCCTGGGCGGCGGCGGCCTCTCGAATCTGGACCGCATCCTGTGCGAAGAGCAGTTCGGCCACACCACCGACATCATCATCCGCCGTGCCTTCGGCAATGTGTACGAGCCGCTGCTGCACTGCAAGGGCGAGCAGATCGAGCGCTGGCTCAAGCCTGCGGTAGAGGGCACGCGCACCTGCGCCATCACCATCACCGAACCGGGCGCGGGCTCGGACGCCGCCGGCATCAAGACCACCGCCGTGAAAAACGACAAGGGCTGGTTGCTCAACGGCGGCAAGCATTTCATCAGCGACGGCGAGTGGAGCGACTTTTTCCTGGTCTCGGCCAAAACAGCCGAAAAGGAAATCAGCATGTTCATGGTCGACAAGGGCCTGACCGGCTTCACCGTGGGCAAAGACCAGAAGATGATGGGCCTGCGCGGCACGCCGCACCTGGAGCTGTTCTTCGACAACGTGCAGCTCGAAGACGCCGCCCTGCTGGGCGAGGTGGGTCAGGGCTTCAAGCTGGCCATGGGTGCGCTCAATGTGGTGCGCTTGGCTCAGGTGGGGGCGCGTGCCGTGGGCAAGGCCAGCCATGTCTGCGAAATCATGGTGGGTTGGGCCAATGAGCGCAAACAGTTCAACACGAAGATCGGCGATTTCCAGATGGTGCAGCAGATGATCGCGGACAGCGTGATCGAGATCAACGCGGCGCGCTGGATGGTCTACCACGCTGCGTGGATGCTGGACCAGGGCCTGGATGCGCGCGAGCAGATCGCGATGGTGAAGGTGCATGCGGCCGAGACGCTGGGCCGTGTGGTGGACCGGGCGGTGCAGGTGTTTGGCGGCATGGGCTTCTGCAAGGAACTGCCGATTGAACGCTATTACCGTGATGCCCGCATTTACCGCATCTATGACGGCACGAGCGAAATTCACCGAGGGGTGATTGCCAAGAGCACTTTGAAGAAAGGTGCAGTGCTGTTTGATGTGAACCGCTGATTTTTTGTTGTGCCACATCGGGGGACCGAATGAACGGGAAGGGCGGGCTCATCGTGCTGGAGTACCAGAAATCGGCCGAGGGGCTGACCCCAAACCCGATACAGCGCACCACCACCAACACACGAACAACCTGACGAACGCCAAACGAGACGAAAACATGCAAACCAAATTCATGACCGCCAAAGAAGCGGCGCAACTCATCAAAGATGGTGATACCGTGGGCCTCATGGGCGGCGGTGGCGGTCTGATGGAAGCCACCCACATGTTCGAAGCGGTACAGAAACGGTTCCTGACCACCCAGCACCCCCGCAACCTCACCGTCATCCACGCGCTGGGCATTGGCGACAAAAAAACCAAAGGCATGAACTGCTTCGCACACGAAGGCCTGGTCAAGCGCGTCATCGGTGGCCACTGGGTCTGGTCGCCCGCGATGCAGCAACTGGCCCTGGCCAACAAGATCGAGGCCTACATCCTGCCCGGCGGTGTGTCCAGCCAGCTCATGCGCGAAATCGGCGCTGGCCGCCCCGGCCTCATCAGCCATGTGGGCCTGGGCACCGTGTGTGACCCGCGCCACGGCGGCGGCAAGATGAACGATGCTGCCAGAGAAGACCTGGCCGAAGTTGTCACGATCGACAACCGTGAATGGTTGCGCTACAAGCCCTTCCCCATTCATGTCGCCATCGTGCGCGCCAGCAGCGCTGACGAAGACGGCAACATCAGCTTCGAGCACGAAGCCGCCAACCTCGACGCCCAGTCGCTGGCACTGGCCGCGCGCAACAGCGGCGGCAAGGTGATCGTGCAGGTCAAAGAACGCCTGCCC